>OOAT01000009.1_pt1 | contig 239769 bp, 221 predicted proteins | sample 1671441 | NCBI WGS metagenome assembly OOAT01 (sample SAMN06348157, study PRJEB24527) | human gut metagenome | biome: human gut; feature: ankylosing spondylitis patient; material: feces | host: Homo sapiens | place: China | collected 2015-10 | reverse complement strand
GACTATATCACTCAAAAAGAGGTAGATAAATCTTTGATCCCGTCCGGCGCAGTAAGTAATCCAGAAGATCTAACGGCTTTGATCAGCGTATATGCAGTAGATCAGGGATCCATTATTACCACTGGGATGTTTACTGCTGTTAATGACATCACAAAGGATATGACGCAGCCGGTAGTGGCCGGATTCAAGGCCGATGATCTGTATCAGGTGGTGGGAGGCGTCCTGCGATCCGGAGACCGAATCAACATCTATCAGGTAAATGATAATGCCAATAAAGGGGATACCTCACAGTCCTTGGCAAACACAGATGATAATTGGACAGACGCATCTTCAGATACGGCAGCATCCCTTGTATGGGGAAATGTGTTTGTCCAGGAAGTATTTGACTCTGCCGGTGCGGTGATCAGTACATCTGACTCTACGACTCCGGCACAAAGAGTAAATATCTACATGGATAACGATAATGTAGCAGCTTTTTATGCTGCACTGGCACAGGGTTCTCTGCGTGTTGTAAAAATCTGCGAATAGATAGTCAGTGGGTGTGACAAAGAAATCGGGTCTGATGACCGGCAGGTTCGAGCCCTGCCCCCACTTTACAGCGATATTTGCTGTGATGATCTTTGACAACTGCATATGGAAATCGGACGAAAAACCTCGGACGAAAAACTGGAAGATGGACTGTAAGATTTTGACGAGAATTGTCATGTAATATATAGAGGTCTCTGTACTTCTTTGTTTTATCGGCATTTTTGTCCAAAATATCGAAACAGAAAATGCCGTAAAATGTATACAGATATTCTGCAAAATGATATAATAATCATATCAAAAAAGATAAAACAAAGAATTGAGTCCGTACTATTGGACACAAAAAAGAAGACTATATTTATACAATAAGCATAGAAAAAGGCTGAAAGGTCTGGGAGGACGAAGAATGAAAAAAAAGATTATTTGTGCTATATTAGTGACAGCACTGGCAGTCACATCTTTTACAGGATGTGGGAAGGCACAGGATAAGGATGCTGCAGAAGTGATAATGGCTGAGACGGAAACAAGGGATCCTGATATCACTGCAGAGGCACAGGCGGCTGTGGACACTTTATTGCCGACGGAGACGGGGAAGCCGGTAGTGACTGAGACGGCAACACCGACTCCTAAGCCCGTAGCGACAAAGGAGCCGGAGACCACAGCAACGCCGAAAGCAGCAGCAACTGCGAAACCTAAGGCAACGGCAACTCCGAAGCCGGCAACAACCGCGGGATCAGGAACGACAGTTGCAGCCAATACTACCAGCACCGGTAAGACTGGTACAACCGCAACAGAAGCGTCGAAAGAGACACCCGCAGCAACAGCAAAGCCGGTACCAACCACGGCACCGACAGCAACGCCCGCAGCTTCCACACCGGCACCTTGTAATCATAATTATGTCAAGGAATATTGGCCGTCTGCACCTACTTGTAACGGCGGTGGAGATTGGACTATGGTCTGCTCTATCTGTGGGGATGTAGGAGCAACAGGAACGGATCCGGCATTACCACACACTCCAGAAACTAGAGTAGAAGTTGATGCAACATACTGTGATGAACACGGTGTCAGAGTTACTTATTGTACGAGTTGTGGAAACGAATTGGGACGAGAAGGATTTGACGGTACGGAGCATGAGTGGACAACTGGAACTTATGAAGCCTGGGATGAAGATACGCATACGGTTGTAGAAAAGGAACGTACCTATTGCAGCCGATGTGGTGTATCACAGTAAGACTGGAAAGGAGACGAGAAAAATGGAAAATACCAAAGATCAGTATATTGGGGCCGAAATACATTCGGCACGGTCAGTGAATCCAGATGGGGAGACGGTAACACTGGACGGAGATACGGTGGTATGGACAGGGGAGGAAGATGTCCTGACACCGGAGGAACTGGAAGAGTTCCATCGAGATGCGATTAAACTGATGGAAAAAAGCGAACAGCAAGAAGAGGTTGCCGTTCGGGGATAAGGGTGCTATTATATATAAAAGGAACAACCGCCCCACAAGGTGGATTGACCAGTTATAAGGATTGCAAAGACCACCCTTTTGCTCGCCAAAGTTTTGGGTGGTTTTGCTGTATAAAATTACTTGAAATGATCCGAGAGTGATGGTATAGTAAAGATAAAGGGAAAGCCAAAGAGGCGGCTACCCCAAATAGCAAAATAACTGTTTAGTACTAAAAACAGCCGTCACTATTGCAGTAGTGGCGGCTATTTCTTTTTGTTATCCTTAAAGATCTGATAGCACAGACCAATAAGAGCAACGATAAACATACAAAATTGGAATAAATCCGCATATGTAACATTCATCTTATCGCCCTCCTTTCATAACGCTGGAGGGTGAACCCTCCGGAGAGGGGCAGCCGCCTTGGCTCTTTGACTTTCCCAGAACTATATCATACCATATATTTGCGTTGTTATAAAGGTTTTGCTATGTGAAACTACTTGAAAAAGTGTAGTGAAAATGCTATAGTAGCTATGAGAAGCTAGTATGTATTTAAAGATGTACAAAGCAAAACCCCAGTAGGTGCAACTACTGGGGTTTTTGCTCAATTTACGGTAGAGCATCCGTTTTGGGCTGGTGCTGTCTATACATCCCTATCCAACCACTTGCAGATATAGTAAGAAACGATACCTGCCAATACAGAGATAAAGAATGCTAATATGTATTCATAGATCAAGGTGTACACCTCCTTCCTGCTGGAAAGAGTCGACAGCGTGATTATCATATCATATAAATTAAATATCGACAATATTCGTCCGAGTAGAGCAGTATGCTCCACTCGGATTTTTATTCTCCGGTTTCCATATGCAGTTGAAATTGATAAATGAAAAAGGAGGATACAGATGATAAGAAAAAAGCGCTATTTAGCTGCAAAGATGGGATTGCTGGCGCTGGGATTGATGCTGCTGTTTCCGGGACAGGCAGAAGCAGCTGATAAGAAGACGATTTATAACAGCCCTTACGTATCGTTCAGCCCAGACGGAAAGGCATTTACAACCTGTGCCGGGGACCAGAATTATACATGGTATGCGGAGGATGACAGTACCACTGTATATACCGGCATAAAATCATCTTTGCGGAGTTTACGAACCGGGGAGCATTATTACAAAGTAGCCAGATGGGGAGAAGTACCTGTTGGATCTTGGAAGGTTGTACATCGTCCGGGACAGTGTATTCATGATGGTTATACCAGTGATGAAAATTGGCATGGTATTCAATTCGGTACACAAAAATGTATGCAGTATTATTATTCTGGCTGGAAGGCATTCTGTGCCGATTGTGGGGAGCCTTTGGAAGACTCAAATATATATATGAGCAGGGAGGCAGCCTCATCCATACAGTACTTAGATCTTGGAAGCGAAAAAAATCCTGTTTTTTATTATTACCTTTGTCCTTTTTGCCGGAACTTAGAGCAGGGAGTGGGATTATCTGCGCATTGGTGTAAAGAGATATCGTGGAATCAGTATCGGGTTGTCTATAAAGCTAATTCGGGTGTAGATGGGTACAATGGATATATGGATTATAGTTATCACATGTACAACAACGAAACAATATATGAAGGTGAGACAGTAACTCCTGTTACACATTTGACGGAGAATAATTATACCAGAGTTGGATATGTATTTACTGGATGGAATACCAAGCAAGATGGATCAGGAGTCTCTTTTACCGATAAGGAAGAGATATACAATCTTAGTAGTTCAGATTGGAATGATCAAAGTACATGGACAGATACGGATAGAGGAACTATTACTTTATACGCACAGTGGAGAAAAAGTGAAAGTACGCTTGTAATTGACGCAAATGGAGGAAAGTACGGTGGATTAGATAAACAATCGATCACTCAGTTATATTTGAAAAAATATGTCTTACAGGCGGATTTTATTCAGGCACCGGAGGGATATCAGGTATCCTTTGAAACGAATGGTGGATCAACAGTAGAAACTATTTTGGGAACGAAGCACTTTGTTGAGTGGATGCGGGAACAGCCTTTTAAAGGATGGTTAGATGATAACAAGTATATATTTACAGCACCGGATGGAAATGTAGATACGGTAAAGGCTGCGTATCATTCCGATCCGATTACTTTACCGGTTACGACCAAAGATGGCTGGTCATTTGGCGGTTGGTATTATGATTCGGATTTTAGCCTGCCTGCTGGCGGAGCCGGAGATCAAATTATACCATCCAAAGATATGACGCTGTATGCGCAATGGGTAGATCTTAGGCTACAGGCGGTAGATAACTACGAGGTAAACGACGGAAAAGGTGCGGTAGATTTATCCTGGTCACAGTCTGATCAGAATAATAAGACCTATCTTGTATACCAAAAAAAAGAGGATGGAGCGTGGATCAGGGTCAACAGTGCAAATGACATCAGCAGCACGACAGTCATTGATCAGACATATACGTTTGACGGACAAGCAAAGCAATATACTGTACCGTATACAGGTCTCTATTCTATAAATGCTATGGGAGCACAGGGGCAAAGCTATGGTTCCTATACCGGAGGCTATGGTGGTAGTGTTACCGGAACATTTTGGCTGCGAAAAGGTGAGATCTTAACATACGTAGTTGGTGGTCAAAATGGCTACAATGGTGGCGGTAACGCATCTTCTTTTGGTAATGGTGGGGGCATGACTTCTGTTGTGTCCAATCAAAAAGGAACTCTTCTGATTGCTGGTGGAGGCGGCGGAGCATTTTCACATGGCAACGGAAATGCTGGTGGAAGCGCGGCCAGTGTAATTGATGGCAATGCAGGGCAAGCAGGTATGGCTGGTGGGGGAGCCGGTTATCAAGGAGGTACAGCAGGGGAAAGACTTGTACATCATCATACCTCAGCTTGCGATACGTCAAGATCTATTATTGGATCCTTTAGGAATAATAATTACTCCTATGAGGATGATGACGATGATCGGTATTATGTCAAGCAAAGAATTGCCAATGTATCGGCAGATGGCTTCAAGTATTTACATTTTAGTGGTTTGATAAATCAGCAGAGAGGCCATAGAATTAGTGCTGGTTCTGGAACGTTAAAGGTTTATAACCAGAACGGTTTGATTTTTCAGAAAAGTATTTATGATATTGAGTCATTTATTAGGACAGAATATCAAAGAGCTATAGCGGGAAATTACGGCGGTGAGAATAATTATTCCAGTTATTCTCATGCTAACTATGATTTTGATGATAACGATCAAGCTGTATATGAAGACACAGATTATGTGTGGCTACATTATAACGGAGATGGTTCTGTAACAAAGTGGAGAAAAGATGGTGCTGATGATGACTATATTCCTAATCCATCGGCAAATGCAACATCGTATTTTATACCAAGTGCAACTCGGGGTGGTTCGAGTTGGTTTTATGGAATTAACTGGTACTTTAAATATGACATACCAATTCCTGCAGGAAGCACAAATATACGAATAGAATTTGAAAGTGAGCACGAGACAGAAAGTTATCTTTCAGTGAGCGTTCAGGAAGCTGTTTTAACGGGGAGAATAGGATGTGGAATGACAGAAGGACAGGTTATTTCATCGAAACCGGCATATGGTGGCAGTAATTATGTCAATTCTTCATATGCACTGATGTATGAAATGAATAGCGGAGAGCGTAGCGGATCCGGGATCGGTGAGTTGCACTCCAAGGCTATTGGATATCAGGAGAGTCTGGATCTTGCCGGGGTTACGGCTACTGACTTTGCAGCTCCAGACAAGATATCGGATCAAGTCACAAAAGAGCCCTTGGATGGTAAATCAATTCGCGTCACATGGCAGGTGCCGAGCGATAATGGTACGGATTATTACCATAAAGTGGAATCTTACCTAACGGGAAGCACATCAATGCTATGCGAATCTAATGTTACGAAAAATACGCTGGTTAGTGGCGTGAAGGGATATTACTATCTCGTAGACCAAAATGGGGATACGGTTGTTACCGGCAATGCAAATTATGTACAGGTTCCTCATGTAAATGTGGTAACGGCAGAATACAATCAGTATTTGCATATTGCAGCGGTCGATGTGGCTGGAAATATCAGTGAGACAACGCATATCCTCATTGACGCCAAAGATGTACTATGGAAGCTTTATACGAAGCAGCTGGTCATTGATGCATCTGCAGATAATGTATATCCGGCAACGGATAAGAGTTGGTACGTGCGTGCCGATGGCAGTACTCCATTTACCCTAAAAAATGAGGCTTATATGGATGGTACGGCAAGCCGGGGATACCAACTTAACGAGACTATCTACGAGACTGTATCAGATGATAGCAGCGTAGCCCGAAATATAATCCGCACAGCATCCACTGAGATAGCAGATACATCCATCAGGACAGATGCAAATGGATTGTCTTATTCGACGGATGGCACAACGGCGCTGCAGCAATATTCATACTCTTACACAGTGAGATCTAACAAAAACAGAGACCTTATGGGAGTACAGAAATTTACAATCAGCAGAGATCTGTCCGGACAGACGATACAGGTTATTCCGGTTGCGGAAGCAGACAAAGAATCGGATAAAGTGTACTCGGCGCATGAACTGGATGAAAAGAATAAGATCACTTTAATAGCGGACGGAGAAGCGCCGGTGATCCGCGGATTGGAAATAATGGAAGACAGAGATCTGATTGACCGGCGGGATGGATCTATAACAGTAACCGTTACGGCAGATGACGATTTGAGCGGTGTAAAAGACTTTTATGTGGTCATCAAAAACACAGATAATGCTATAACCAAGACTTATCTGCCAGATGTAGATGGAAGTATCCGTATCACTATCACGGAGGATGAACCCATATTTAGTGGAGATTTCACGGTATTGGGATATGCCGTGGATAATGTCGGAAATGAAAATAATCTAAGCTATGGCACGACGGAATTTGCTCTGGCCAGTAGCGTAGAACGTATTCTTTCCCCGCACGATCCTATATTTAAATGTGGAGAAAGCGGAATACTTACGTTTACGACCTGGGGCTATGCCGACCGGGTGGAAGTTATTTTCCCGGAGAGCATGACTGCACTGGATCCGACTCTGAACAAAGTATATGACTATACAGACTGTCCGGGATATATGATCACGGAGCATTTACAGTTTATGGTGCCGCTTTATACGCCGGAGAATCAGAATCTGGAGATAACGGTACGTGCGTATAAGGGAGACAAGAAGCTGGAGGATCATCCGACAATCAGCGTAATCGGAGTATCAGGTACTGTGTTAGACGAGTTTCGGACAAGGCTGAGATAGGATGGTTACGATATTATGGATCCTGTTGGCGTATGGCAGCTATCAGATTGGCTGGCAGTTGCAACTACAGGATCCTGATCCCAAATTGAGTGATACATTACAACGTAAATGTTGTAAATGGCAGCATTTGATAGTGTTTGCTTATTTACTGTTATTTAGATGGGCAGAGATATGCCAGAGCGAGCAGAGAGATGTAATGCAGATCACACAGGCATATATGATAGGATCTTTGCTTTTGGCAGCATGGATAGATCATTACATACAGCTTATTCCGGATATGGTTTATGTACCCGGATTAGCCGGTGGAATCGTATGGCTTATTTATTCCAATCCCGGAGAGGATATTGTAATAAATTTGCTTATCTTTGTTGCTATACAAATGTTTATATTCCGGCGCTTATACGGCGGATCTGATTGCCTGGCATATATATTGTGTGCCATGTATTTGGCCGGATGTGGTAAGGATCTAACAGATTATTTATTGTTTATGCTTTTAGCCGTCGGGCTGGAACTGATCGTCCAACTTAAAAACAATAATATTAACATCAAAGAAGGAAAATTAAAACAGCCAAAAGCACTTATCCCGTATATAGCGGCGGCTATGTTGGTGTGGAGATTGATTGTTGGCTGAAGGGCAGGAAAATGACAAATTTTGAGAAAATCAGACAGCTATCAGAAGAGGAAATGGCGAAATATATTTTTGATTTAGAAATGGGACTAAGAGAAATACCGTATTGTCAGGGAAATGATAGGTGTAGTTATTTAATGGATTCTGGCCGTGAGGTCCCGGAATCCATGTGTACAGAATGCGTAAAAAAGTGGCTGCAACAGGTAGATGTTGAAAAGGGGTGAGAACATGGTTTTTTATTTTGCAAGTCCTAAATATAATCCGCTGATCAATAAGGTTTTAACAGAAACAGATCAGGTAATCGCAGAAAGTATAGTAGGTAATGATCTTTTTTTAAAGAAGACCATGAAGGATAAGCTGGCCAGTATTGCGTCAATCGACATTATAATTGTTGACTTTACTGCTTTAGCAGATACGGATGCAGAAATCATGGAAGCTGTAGAAAGCATACGGATCATGGATTATAAGGTCCGGTTTATATTTGTTATGCCCTATAAGGCAGAGGGAGATCCATTTCTTAAAGAGTGCTTTTATGCCGGCATATATGATCTGATTATATCGGATCAATACCTTGAGATATCCGAACAGCTGGCAGTTTGTGTTACAGATGGAATGCGTTATAAGGATGCCCTAAAATATCGGGATGCTGCTATTAATGACCAACCGAAAGAAGCAGCTATTTCGCGGAAAACGATGATTGGAATTGCCGGTGCTGGAATCCGAAGTGGCGCAACACATAATAGCATCGTGCTTGGGAATTTTTTGAGAGCCAATAATCAGATGACAGCGGTGCTGGAATATGCACAGAGACCTGCTCTGCAAAGCGTCTGTGAGGCCACAGGAGCCTCATTTTACAATGAAGGGTATTTTTCCTTAAAGGGAGTAGATTATTACCCTGAATGCGACCGTGAACGGCTTACAGCAGTAGCGGGGAGATTATACGACTATATAATAATGGATTTTGGCAATTATGCAGACGCTGATCAGATCTTATTCAATAAATGTGATGTAAGGATCATTATTTCCGGCAGTAAGCCCTGGGAACTTGCAAATCTTGAGGAAGTATTTCGGTCACAGGAAGAAGAGGTATTGAAAAAGTACCATTTTTGCTTCTTGGGAACAACCAATAATAGACTTCAGAAGGAAATTATTAAGCATATGGAGCCTTTGGAAAATATATATTTTCTGGAATACAATGAGGATCCTCTTGCTTGTGATCATTTCCCGGAAGGATTTGAAATTTTACGAGATTATCTGGGACCAGTAAAGAAAGAAAAAAAGAAAAAATCTTTCTTTGGCAAAAAAAGAGGATAAGGGGGAGAAAGTAAGATGGAAGAGCAGACGCTGTATGATGAATTGGTTAATGGTCTCCGGGAAATAGAAAAAAATGTGATTACGGATCTTAATGCAGGACAGGCATCTGGATCCTGGATGGGCCGGATTGTAAGCAATGAAGCGCCGGCCAATTACCTGAATGTTCAAATCACGGAAATACAGAGAACCGGGATGATATCTGTTCAAGCGGATACGGTCGTGAAAAATAAAATTGTAGGGATACAGAAAATCGAAATAGGAAAAGAGGATGTTATGAAAAATGGGGTGACATCCTTCGAAAATAAGGATTTTCTTGACCACTTAAAGAGCAATTCACGTAGTTTAGAGACTGTCTCCGAATCTATAACAGATAAGGGAGACCAACGTTTCATGGTATTTCAGACAGGACAAAAAGAAAACTCATTAAGAGAACATTACAAGTGGCTGAAATCTAATGGATATAACGAATTTCCGGAGGAAGATGGAAAAGCATCTGCACCGGCAGCTGCCCCAACAAAAAAAATAAATCGTGAAATTAAATTTAATGTACCAAAAGGATTAACAAAGGCAGAATTTGAAAATACAATCAAGTTTTTCAAGGAAAACGGAGCAAAATATCATGTAGACGAAAAAATATGGACAATTAAAGAAAGTCAACGGGAGAAATTTGCTCAATATCTGAATCCGGAAAATATGCATGCTGCCCCCAAAAATGAACCTCAGTCTTCAGAGGAAAGAGTCAGGCTAAATATTCCAAGGTACTTGAAGCCCGATGAATTTAAGAACTTGATACAGTATTTTAAAAAGAATGGTGCTAAATATGAGCCAGAAGAAAAGGCGTGGTTTGTTGAAAAATCCAAGATAGAAGTATTTGAAAAATACATTAAAACGGAAGAAAACGAGAAAGATACGGATACACAATCATGGTGGACGCCCGAAAAAGAATATTATCAAACAGAGGAAGAGTTGCAAAAGATGGATCCGGAAGCAGCGGAGAGCATGAGGCAATTCTTTAGAGACCATGGATGCATATTAAAGGACTCAGTGTGGATAATTCCTGGCTCTGTATTTAGTGTAGAATCCTTGGATCCTGAAACGAGTATAAGAGGCATAGGTAAAAAAGAGGAATTTACGAATAAACTGGATCAGTTATTACGAGAGTATGGCTATGATAAAGGCTACGCATATTCCATGGATCTTGCTGAAATGATTTCCAAAGAGACTCTTCATATGCCGCCTGAGCCGGAGGTGGAGGTAGCGGAGGCCGAAAGTTCAACATCCTTAAATAGTACTGCGACTGTGCAGACAACTGATAGAGAAGGTAACTATAGAAAGGGAAATTATGTGTCATTGCACGTACCGGATTATAAGACTGCAGTATATGAGATAAAAGAGGTGTGTGGAATAAAAGAAATCTCCGGACAGATTCTTGCCGAGACACAGGATCATTTAATCCTGGAAGGAAAGGATGGAAAAGAGATATCAGTTGCAAAAAAAGAAATTTATGATGAGATGCAGACCAGTATCGTGGAGAAAGCTATGTCCATGGATCAAAATGTCCGGGATCAAATAGATCTAATTGGAAATCCAAAGTTATCGGCACCGCAAATGGATCAAATTTTAAATGGGATAAATGATGGATTACAGCCGTTGCTGGTAGCGCAATATGCAAACCCGAAGATACCAGCATGGCAGATGGATATATACAGATATGGAATGCTTAATGGTCTTGGTTATGACCAGATAAAAGTCGGTTGCCTACAGGACTGGGATAGTAGTCGTAACAATATTGACAATATGATTAAAGAACAAAGAGGCCACATTGTTAGTGATTTAAAGGCAAATAATTATATCCCGGAGAAGAGGCTGGTACATAAGATCGGCAGACTTAATGGATTGACCGGGGGAAAATTTAACAAGGTAAGCGATATTGTAAATTCCGTGAAGAGTGGAAAAATATCAAACCGATATGGGGAAGCCTCTTTGCTAAAGGAAATAGGAGATGACTTGCAACATCAACGAAAGATAATGTCACCTGCAGCACAGCAAAAGATACATGCAGCTGCGGCGGTGCCCACACGGTAGGAGGAAAAGAAATGCTGAAAACAAATGAATTTCGTAAGAAAATGGCAGATGTTTTTATAAAATCTCTGGAGGAAAAGCAGTTCGAATGGAAAAAAGAATGGGCTGCGATGGAAACTCCTTATAACGTTATTAGTGGCAGAAAATACAGAGGAACAAATAAATTTTTCTTGTATTTACAAAGTCAGGAAAGATTACCTGAAGGAGAAATTCCGGATCCCAGATGGGCGACATTTAAACAGATCCAAGATGCAGGATGGAAAGTAAAAAAGGGTGCAAAGGGATTCGTAGTTGAATTATGGAAACCGTATGATTTTGAATCAAAAAGAGAAATCAGCTGGAAAGAATACATTGAGAATCACTTGTCACATGAAAAATACGGCGTTATTACAAGAAATTATTATGTTTTTAATGGTCGGGATATAGAAGGGATACCGGAGTTACAGCCTCAAACGTCGAAGGAAATCGTTAATGATGAACTTATAGATAAGATTCAAAAAGGCATGGATTTACAAATCCTGAATGATGGTGGGGATAGAGCTTATTATAGTCCTAAAACGGATTCTGTTCATTTGCCTGAGAAGGATACTTTTTACAATTCCTACGCGTATAATGCTACGGCATTGCATGAATTGTCACATGCAACTGGTGCGGAAAAACGACTGAACCGTGACATTAGAAATGTCTTTGGAACAGAGAAATATGCATATGAAGAGCTGGTTGCTGAGATATCCGCCTGCTTTATGAGCGAGCATATCCAAATAGAGCAGACAGAAGAGCATGTGAATAATCATAAAGCATATATTCAATCCTGGACTAAGGCATTATCAGAAAAGCCGGAAATGCTGATGAAAGCTATACGTGACGCTGAAAAAGCTGCAAATTATCTGGAATATCATGCAGAAATTTTATCAAAGGAAGAGTATCAAGAAACGCTTACGCTGCATGAAAATGAGGAAACACCAACACCCGGAAACACTTCTGAAAAAATGGTTGAAAAGACAGCAAATCCGATTACTAGGGAAGCTGATCTGAAGGCAAATGGATATAAACTTACGCCAGCATTGAAAAAGCATATGGATAGACTGGACCAACTGACCGGCCGGAAAAATAGTGTAAAAGATATTTATAAGGCATATAAGACACATGATTTTCACGGAGATCCGGAGACGGAAAAGACTATAAAAAGCATTGGAAAAATCTTTCAACGGCAGGAAATGCAGATAAAAGCCGTCATTCCTGAAAGGTAATGGTTACCTCATTTAAAAGTGTTCACATAGTAACTGTTGACCTGTGAGTGCCTGGCATCGTAACTCAGAATCTCTATTACGATGCCGGGAGAAAGGAGAATATTATAGACTGCAAAAAGTGTGTACTAAGAGAAAAATACCTGCAAAAACTGTGTACTATAACGCTTTTTGACATGGACAGTATAGAAAGATTTACTGCAAAAAGTGTGTACTAAAGGCTTGCCTGCAAAAAGTGTGTACTGAAAAATGCTAATTTTCGATAAATACCTGCAAAAAGTGTGTACTGAAAATATAAAATAATGAAAATAATACGAAAAATAGCATCTATAATATACGATAAATAGGATTTTCCTTGCCAGAAATGTCATTTTGATGACTGCAAAAGATGTGTACTTAAATATATGATGACTGCAAAAAGTGTGTACTAACAGCAGATCCATAAAAAAGCGCCTGCAAAAAGTGTGTACTAATACTGCAAAAACTGTATACCATGCCTGCAAAAAGTGTGTACTAATACTGCAAAAACTGTATACCGTGCCTGCAAAAAGTGTGTACTAACATAAAATTATATTAGATAAAAAAAGCTGAAAAATAAAGAATAGAGGATAATCACATATGATAAAACAAATAATCAAACACTATAAAATGCACAAAAATAGCACTTTACATCTTTTGGACGTGTTGCTAATATACAAGCAACAAAAAAAGATGCTCCACACCGACCAAAGTTTGAATCATCTTTTTTTGAGAAACATAATAGTTTAACAGCTTCCCTTAGACATACGCTTCTGTATGTGAAGGGCTTATTTTGTATACGCTGTTTTGCGTAGTATACCATTTATTTCACAAAAATGCAAGATAAATAGGGATAGCACAATATGATTAGTAGCAAAAAATTTTTTGCGGAATACAAAAATAGTGAAAAATTAAATATTATGCGTATAAAATCTGGTCGTGCAGATAATATGATTCGTTTGGCAACGGAACTCCCGAAGGCTGCTGGAAATAGTGACATTTACATGTCAATGAACCCATTAACCAAAGTGAATCATAGCGTCCGTCGTGATCAGGAACATATTGCCAGGCTAAAGTGGCTTTATGTAGATCTGGATTATTACAATACGGTATATAAGGCATATACCAAGAATCAGATCATGGGATTACTGGAACTTGATTACTATGACCGCATAATTCCTCGCCCAACCTATGTGGTAGATAGTGGACGAGGGTTGTATTTGCTTTGGCGCATCGATGAGAATGTAAAGGCCCATAGCCGGTGGATCAAAATGCAGATGTATTTGTACAATCAGTTATTGGACTTTGGCGCCGACCGGAAAATAGTGACTGACAGTGCCAGAGTATTACGAATCCCTGGGAGTACAAATAGCAAATCAGGATCCTGTGTAACTATCTTGGAGGCAACCGACCTAAAATATAGTTTAACCAACTTGATAAGAGACTATATTACCGGCGATCGGCCGAGTGATAAAATGATCAGTTATGCCGAACATATATCAAAAACTTTGCAAATTCCTTTGCCGGATATGCAAAACCGGGATGCGGTAAAGTTATATATTTCGGCCAACAAAGACGCTGCATATATGTTTCATCAGCACAAAGTTGGCCAACATAAGATAAAATATAAAAAAATAACGTATCTTAGAACGGAGTATAGCTTAGCCAGGGCAAAGTTGAATGACTTAGAGCAGCTGATCAGGATTCGTGATTATGACCATGGCTACAGAGAACAAATTTTGTTCTTGTACCGGTATTGGAAACTCTGTATCAGTGATGACTATGCAGGTAGCCTACAGCATGTGGTAACACTTAACAATACTTTACATAATCCGCTATCGGAAAAAGAAGTAGTACAAGCCACCAAAAGCGCGGAAAAATATTATGCAGCGGGGAAAATATTCCGGTGTAGTAATAGTTATGTTATCCAAACCCTTAATATTACTCCAGCTGAAATGCAATATTTACAGGTGTTTATTAGTCCTGAAGAACGGAAGAATAGGAAAAAGGTCCGTAACCAGCGGGCTTATTTGGCGTATTTAAAAAATACTGGGAAAAAGACAAAAAAAGACCAGATACGTGATAGAAGAATAGCCATAGAAAAAATGATCAGGAAAGGTTATAGCGTTGTAAAAATCTGTGAAACTTTACATATATCAAGAGCAACATTATATTCTGATCTGAAGATTATCCAGGCTATTGCCGGAGAAAAAGAAGAAAAGAAAGCCAAATTGCAGAAATTATTTGAGGCATATAAAAGCGTTAAAAAAAAGAAGAGTCTAATTTTTTCAGCCCCTTTATTATATATGTCCTTTAGGACATCTAGCGGATATGCCCGGGTGATTCTTTATCGATATTTGCGTTATTTGTGGGTATCCTTTTGCAGTTTCAGTCGGCGCTTTGGCTCGTTACGGTTTGACAGACCACCCATTGGGTGGTATAATGATTACATTACATATTTTAATAATGTGAGGATGGTACTATGACAATCAAAGAAGCTAGGTATCTTTCTGGTTTGACGCAAAAGGAAGTGAGCGTATTGTTGGAGATTCCGCTTCGAACGCTGGAAAACTGGGAGTCTGGTGTGAGAGTTCCTCCGGTGTACGTCGAAAAATTAATTGTCGAAAAATTGGTTTCGGTGAAGAAGGAAAGGGGGTAGGAGGATGCAAAAGAGTGTGATTTTTTTTAAGCAATCTTTGCCTGAAAAGGTGGTGACTCTATTAGTATCCATTGCAAATGATGCATTTAATAACCGCGAAGGGCAGATCACGGGTACTAGAGAATCTTCTCATTGTTTGTCTTTTGGTGGTGATGAGAATTTGTATGGCTGTTTGCAATTAGGAATGCTGGAATTGGAGGATAACAAAGAGTTTCTGAAGTGTGTACGTGACTGGAAATGGGTCGATGAAGAATATCCTGAGGAGAATTATAACGTATGGAGAATAATGGCCAGGTCCCTATAATAGCAGAAAGGGATAGATATCGTAAGCAGTTGACATTTGATATTGATACAAAGACTTTAGAAATTTATTATCCTAAAGCTAATTGGCGTCATGGTTATGATGATATTCGCGGATTTTTAAAAAGAGAAGGATTTGAGTGGTGTGAAGGAACGGTATATGTTTCTAAAAAGCCATTGGAATCTTATGAAGTAACAAAAATAGTAAGGGATCTTGTAAAAAGGTATCCCTGGTTGAATAAGTGTATGAGGGATTGTAGGCAAGCTAATATAGGCAGACAGCATAGTCTAAATTATATATTTAGTAAAAATGCGAAAGTACCAACCAGAGAAGAATTGAATGCCTCAAAGGATCCCCATTCTGCAAAAAAAAGATCAACAGGACTCAAAAAGAAGACTCCAGATCAAATGAAACTTCATAATTTTTTTGAAATGAATGTAATGGAACGGTAGTATAGGAGAAAATTATGGCAAGACGAAATATGATTGACGAAAATCAAATCGAAATGGTAGTGGTAGAAAGACCTAATGAGAAAGGTCCTGCAGAACTTGTTATATCACCCAAATTGCCGGAAAAAGCGGTAAAGACGAAAGATAATGTTAGTTCTTTTATTACTCAGAATCTTCTGGATGCCGGTGAACAATTACTTGAAATGGAAAAGGGCGGTAGGGTAAAAAAACAAATCCGAACAAAAGTGACTTTTTCATACGAAGGTATTGATATTCTTACGAAAAAGGAATTTACTCTGTTCGATCAGGAAGTACATGATGCTGTAGTAACTCTCTTTAAAGCCGGTAATCATTTTATCACTTCGGCCATGGTATATAGAGCCATGACCGGCAAAACAAATTCCGAGTACATACATCCAGACAAACTCAAAGAAATTGAAGAATCTATAGATAAGTGTATGTTCTCAAAACTTGTTATTGATGCCAGCGAAGAAGCTGCCTATTATGGGTTCGAGGAAGCAAAGTACGATGGATCATTGTTATCCGCAGAAAAAATGACTATAAAAATGGGTGGAAGGAGAGTTGCTGCTTACAAAATCTTGGTAGAGCCGTTATTGTACCGGTATGCAAAGGCCGGAAAACAAATATCAGCTATTGATATTAAGCTTTTGGATACTCCTGTATCAAAGACTAATGATATTATTGTTCTACAGGGATTTTTGCTACGAAAAATTGAGGCGATGAAGTCAGATCGGACTGCAGACAGAATTATACTATATGATGATATTTATAAAATTCTCGGTATTAATGAACCGCAAAAAGTGAAAAATCAACTCCAAAGAATAAGAAAATATATGGATACCATGCTGGAATATTGGAAAGGAGAAAAGTATATTACTGATTTTATTGTAAATAAAAAAGGTAAATCTTATTATTCTGTGACCATATACATTTAATAAAAAATAAATTATAGTCTCTTTGCTACTACCCTATTTTACCTTAAAAAACGGGTCAAAATAGTTACTTTGTCTTGTTTTCAACAATACAATAAAAATAGTCATAAATCAAGTATATTTTTTTGCATTATAACGAATTATTATAATTTTTCAATAAAATAGCGAAGACTTCTTATGCTTCAAAGTCCTCGCTATACAATCGCTAAAAAATATCTAATAGACTGGATCCATTAATGGAGCCCATAATTTGATAGATTAAGGCGGATATAAAAATGATAACTCCAATCGCCGATCCAATAACCTTTACAGATCTTTTACTCATACAGACTACTCATCTCCTCTCGTATTTTGTTACAGATTCTTTTAGATTGGACAAAGTTTCTATTGACGTTTCCAACTCTTTGATGAAAGTACTCAGGTCGAGTTCTATTTGCTCAGAGTCTGTTAAATAGTTGTAAAAATCTCTTTCAAGCTGTTTCGTTTTCTTTTGGATGGCCAACGCTGTACTCTGAATTTTATCATTCTTTTTATCCTCGTTTTCTTTCAATTTTTTTGCAGCTTTCTTTTTCAACTCTTCAAAATCTTCATTTTCAGCAGGAAAATCAGAAGTTGTCTCTTCTTTTATGGAACCAGTATTATCGTTGTCGGGTTGAATATCTGAAGATGATTCTTCACTACTATTATTAGACTCAGTAGTCCAATCAACCATATCTCGTATTTCGTCTATAGAAGGTAAAGTTAATTTCTCTCCAGGAATATGATATTGTTTTATATAATGAGCGAGTAATGCTTGTTCATCCACTGTTAATGTATGGTAAGTACTTATCTCTGATATGGACATACCATGTTTTATAACTACCTCTTTTAGTTCATCAATTAAGCTGTCAAAATTTTTATACCGGATGATTTGACGGACCGTATATTTACCTTTCAGATCATCAGCAATTCGTTGATTGATGTTGAAACGTTGTTCTTTCGGTAGGTTTTTATTTTGTCGAGTATAAATTTCGGCAAGTTCATTAATCTTTTCGGCGGTGCGCAGGGCATCAAAAGGACGGACGGATTCGTTATGTACGATGATACGTGCTCTTACACTATCTCTGTCAGTATCGCCCTTTTCAACCATACAATCAATACCGTTTACATAAAGAGGATGGATATTTTTGCGATATAATTTGTATTCCACTGTGTCTTCAACACCATCAATGTTTTCATAGCGTTGGAACAAGTTCTGTAAAGCATGCAGTCTTCTATCGCCACTTTCCAATTCGTAGATATCATTATCTTCTATGTAATTGACGTTCAGGGGATTCAGCAGACCATATTGTAAAAGGAGCTGCTCCATCTCTTCAATGTTATCTATGGGATAATCATTGAGTTCGCTGCTCTTGATTTTCTGATAAGATATTCTTTTAAAGGTTCTGGGTGCAGTATCCGGTATAGAAGTTCTATTTCTTTCCTGTGAAGGGTTAAGGCTTCCGAGACCTTGAAGAGACTGTTTCGCTGAATCTTTTAATTCATTTCCAAGCATATTTAAATTCATTCGGGGTTTAGTACTCATATAAATTCCTTTCCTAAAGTGACATCATGTCACTTCTACTTATTTCACTGTTCCAAATGCAAATCTTGCAGAGTGTTTTTGGGAGATTGACGTTGGCCTAAAACCCATGTTTTCTCCAAACTCTTTTTCATGTAGTTAAGAAATGGGGTGATATCACCGGTATTGTCATAATGGTCTAAGGCTTTATAATACTGATCTTTTGTTTCTGAATATACTACTAAAGGTGGATAGTTATTGATCATCAAGTAATAATTCATGAGGGTTCGTCCTACTCTTCCATTCCCATCGGCAAATGCATGGATATTTTCAAATTTACAATGGATATAAGCAGCTGTTTTTAAAATATTTTCGCCCTTATCAGGAATGTTTAAAATTTCGTCACATAATTCCTCAATTTCAGATGGAACTTCTTCTGGTAGCGCCCCCTGATCTGATTGTCCAATTACATAATCATGTATTTTATAAAGTCCGGGACGTTCACCTCTTTCCCAACGGCGTTCGTCATAGGCCCCTTGCATAAGTTGATAATGGACATTTTTTACAAAATCAGAGGTAATAGGATCCTTATTTATAATTTTAGGGGCCAGATAATTGTAACATTTTCTTTGGTTTTCGATTTCAAAAATGGTTCGAGTATCACCAGAAAAATTTACTACTTTACCATTTTCGAAGATTTCTCTGGTATCATGATATGTAATTTGAGAATTTTCTATCGCACCAGAGTTGTATGCAAAGATAATACGAAAATTACTAAGCTGTTGATCTAATTTTTCAATGCTATCTATTTTCTTCTCTTTCCATTTTTTTATTATGTCAACATAGGTCACTACAAAATAGCCTCCTTTTTTAATCATGAAAATAATTTTTACCAAAGAAGTGACATCATGTCACTTCTGCTTTTCCAATTCATGAATAGCCCAGCTCAAAGCACTCTTGGTGTTTTCGTTGCAATTCTTAGTCTCTAACAATTCGTAGAGTCTTTCAATTTTTTTAGACTCTATTGTACTATATGAACTCTCTAATTCGAAGATAGCCCATATCAAAGCACCATCAGTATTTTCATTGAAATTGCCGGTCTCTAACAATTCATACAGTGTATCCATTTTCATTTTTTCCATATACTTACCCCTTTTAAATATAGATTAGAGGTGACATGATGTCACTTCTGTAAAATTAACATGCGTAAGCGGCCTTTATTGCCCTTATGGTATCATCATCCAATATGCCCATGGCAATGAGTAACATGCAATAATCGTAGAGGACATTGGATGATGATGTATATTTTATCAGATCGCTGCCGGAAATAGAAAGAACTTCATTTACTTTGATGTCTTTACGAATGCTAGGAAGATTTTTTGCACCAAGGAGCTCTTCATATTGAGCATTCAGTTCTTTATATATGTTGGTTGAGGTTTCCGCAGCGGTCTGATATGCTCCCAAAAATTGAGCAGCTATTTCATATTCATCCTGCAATTCCCGGAGTTTTGCCAGGACTTCTTTGAAGCCTTTAAAAGAAAATCCTTCAGATCGAACAGGGATTACTACATAATCCGATATCATAAGACTATTAACAATCAGTATATCATTACGCGGAGCCGTATCAATAAAAATATAATCATAATCATCTATAATAGTCTGCAATGCTCTCTTTAAGATAATTTGATTGTTTAAGTTATTTGTCTTACTTTGTAACAAAAGGAAATCGGGAATAAGTGATAAACGTTTGCTTGCAGGTAAAATATCTATGTACTCGCCGACATTATAGATACAAGATTTTACTTCTTCCGCGGATCTGTACCGAAATTTAAAAATTTCAGAGACATTTTTTTGCGGAGCCATAGTAAGGCCGCTCATAATGTCAGCGCTGTCCTCCTGAAAATGATTAAAGAGCAGAGATAAGTTTCCCGATTCGTCTGTGTCTACAAGCAATACTCTTTTTCCAAAAAGGGCCAGAATTTCTCCAAAAAAAGCTGTTGACGTGGTTTTTCCAACACCACCTTTGTTATTAACTACACTAATTACTTTCGCTGCCATAATATACTCCTTCTTTTATTTGTTATTGCAGATTTTTTTACATGAAAAATTAAAAAGATTGATTAATTCATTTATTACATCTTGAGCTGACTGCTCGCTAACAGATGAATTTTCTAATGCCTTTTTACAGAAAGATTTAATGATATCATTAAAAGCAGAACTGTCTACCATAGTATAGATATCTTCTTTATCACAGGTTGCTAAAAAATCGTAAACCCTAATTTTTTTAGCAGCCTCATCTTCTGCAATCTCTCCACGTTTAAGGAGTAATCTGTAGCTGCTGGCCAGCAATTCATATCCATTCATTGTAAAATCCTCTCTTTCTTAATGCTGAAGTGACATGATGTCACTTCAGGTTTTCCAGTACTGTATTCGCTATAATTGTCTCCGCTTCGTGTATAGAATAGCCCGTTGCTACAAGCCTGCGCAATTCATTGTCAATTTGTTTTTGCCGTTCTTTCTGTCTTTTATCTTGGGCAATCTCATACAACAAATTATTTCTATGCTTATTGAGTTCGACTAATATTGCTTCACTCTTCGTCAACTCATTGTCAGCGACTTTTTTTGCCTTTCTTAATTTTTCAAGTAGTTTATCATGCGTAGATCCGGAAAAAACATCGCCAGAATATGCACCCATAAGATCGTCTTCTGTAAAAAAAATTTCCCCTTTATAGGTAACATATGCACGTTTGGCTTTTTCCCTTTCTTTTATAGCTTTCTTTTGAAACTTCTCGACGATTTTATCAATAGCTTCTACTATTAATTCATTCGTCACTATTTCTGACTCTGTCATTGCTGGATTTATAACCTCCCAATAAATTATAGTTTATTTTATAATTTATTATAACACTATTTATAGTGCTATGCAATAATTAAAGAAAATATTTTTTCTTTTCTTCTTCACTGGCAGATATTTCAATGATGTCTCCCGGCTGGCAATCTAAAAGTAGACATAAAATATTAAGGGTTGCAATAGTAATATTTCCGCCGCGGCGCAGGTTTGTCAGCGTTGCCTGAGACAAAAAATTATTATCTCGCAAAATGCTGTTGGTATAACCGTGTTTGTTTAATTCGTCAATTACATTTATTTTATAGATAATCATATTAGAGAAGCCTCCTTACGTGATTTATTGTATCACTATATTCAGTGTGATACAACACGGATATGCTAAAAATCTCAAATCGTCTTTTTGAAGAAGTGACACGATGTCACCTCAGCTTTTGAATTTAAAAAAAAGTGGGAATCATTTCCCACTCTCATATGATTGCTGTATTAATTTTTTTATAAAGTCTGATTTACTTATAGATTGTCGCTCCAGATAATCAAATAAGTATAATTCATCAGTCTTAAAAGCTATGCTTAGATTTTTCTGCCCAGAACGATATTTCTGATGCGCTTGGCGTTGTGCTGCTGTCTCTGCCATTACTGTTCCTCCACAATTTTTAAATATACTCGATGTCCTTTTTTGTCTCTGTCAAGAGCGTAAAAACAAGGAGTTTCATTACCTTCCAATATTTCATTTATTTCATAGCAAAAGCCCCATTCAGTTTCTACCATTAACAGACCTTCGTGATTTTTATAAATATGGAATACATCATTCGCAGGTAAATAAACTTTCATTTCATCACTGCATACAGCGTGGCAATGCTCGCATCCATATGTGTAAACATTTCTTTTTTCCGCTCCTAACACACCGTAGTTGCAATAGATTTCAAAAGATTCTGAATTACTATATTTCTTTTCTTTTGCCATTATTTTGCCACCTCTGTTTCTATAGCAATGTAATCATAAAAAGGATCATCTCTTTCATCGTCACATCCTGCATTGATATAGCTTACTTTATATGCCTCATATGTTTTGCCGAAAGAAGAACTGTTCTGAACGTCATCCAATTTGACAGGTTCAACCGCAATCACTTCACATCCGCTTAACCAGTAGTCACCAACCTCCGGCACACGTTCCACAATTTCAAATTTGCGTTTTCTAAGCACATCATTCCATTCATCATAGCTTGTATACAGTTCCTTTTTCATTCTTTCTCGCTCCTTTTCTGCCGGAGAATAACCGCCCCGGCCCGGCTTTATTTTTTATTTACCAAACTGTTCATCGAGTTCTTTGTTCGTCATTATCAATTCTATTTCATTTGCTTTCTGCAATACAGATCTTGAACTAAATGTTTCTCTGTTTTTAATATACAGAGCAGCATCATCACATTTTTCAAAGCAATCCAGCAACTCTTCTTTGCATTTTTCAAATGCTTTAATGGTACGCTCGTAAGATTTCACATTTGCGGCTTTCATTCTATCAATATTGCGCTGTAAAGTATCAAGTGCGGTTTTCTGAATATTTTCTGCCCATGTGATTTGCTTTTCTGTCCCTTTCATTTCTGTTACCTCCCGTTCCTTATGATATTATTATATAGCCGTGGCTATATATTGTCAATACTTTTTAAAAAAATATTTTATTTTTTTAACTTTGAAGAAGTGACATGATGTCACCTCAGGAGCAGGCCGAGGGGAATCTGAGCAGTATCCTGAAAAGATGAAGGAGCTAAGTAGATCTTTTAATTTCATTGTAGAATTTATCAAGGTTAAAATAAACAACTGCGCTGACCTTGACAAATATATCTGATCCTGATAGTCCAGTCAGCCGGGATACGAAAGGAAACTTTTCAAAGGTCACTACGTTCCCAATGAAAAGAATTAAACACCCCAAACCCCTCAAGGGGCTTTTTTCTTCCTGGTCTTTCCGGTACATCTCCTTATCAATTCATTTCCGGTATGTCTTGTGCATCAGTCTGAATAATAATTTTTCACCTGGTCCAAGTAAAGAACCGTAAAAATTCAAAATAACGAATTTTTATCTAACTATAAAAATCGAAAAAATGATTTTTATAGTTTTCTTGACTTTTCCCAGGAGAAAAATTTTCCATTATTCAGACGCCCAAGACAGATATACCGAAAACGAATTTATAAGAAAAGGAGATGATGGAAGCAGAAAGACTCAGGAAGAAAAACTAAAACCAACAACCCAGAGCAGAAACCCAAAAACGTGATAGGCTCCGCAGGAGCCGGGAAGGTGACAAAATGAAGAAAGCCAAAAAAGAAAATTATAGGATCGTAACAGAAAGCGGAAAACAGTTATTTAACCAAAATTACACAGAAGCAGGAGCTAACAGAATATGGGAAATGTACAACGGAATCTACACCGATGACAACGGAAATCAAGAATATATCTACGTAGAAAAAATATAAATAATTGCTGACCTATCGGCAGGACGGGGAGAAGGAAAAACAACATGAAAAATAGCAACAGTCGCCCAGTTGCCGGGGCGTAAAGTTCGACAACAGCGACCGGCACCGGCTGAATAATGCTGGGGCAACGCCAACGAGCAGCGAAACAATATTTCAATCATAGAAAGGTTAAAACGGTGGATAATATGAGAACATACGCAGAATTAGTAAAAGAGGCAATCAGAGTAGCATATGAAAAGTCAGAAAATGAATATAAAAAATTTGAGGTTGGCAGGACGTATGCGACAAGATCCGTTTGCAATAGTGAATGTATCTTTAAAATAACAATCATTAAGCGCACAGAGAAAACCGTAACGATAGATGAGGGAAACGGAAAAACCAAACGTTGTAAAATATATACAGATATGCGTAACGCAGAGGCAATTTATCCATACGGTATTTATAGTATGTGTCCCATTATTGACGCATCCGAAAAAATAGCATAAAAATTTTAAAATATTGCGTAATATACTATTGACATATTGCGCAATATTTTATATAATATAATTGTAGCAAGGGAACAGCAGGAAGGAGTAATAAGAAAATGGATAATGAAGAAATGAACTTAGCAGAACTCTTAAAACAGACAGCAGAGGAAAACCAAACAAGAAAGATTTTAGCAATCTTAGAAGAAAGTGAGAGTTTAGAAGATGCAAAAGAAAAAGTAAAAGCCCTACTTAATAAGTAGGGCGAAGATACAAAGGCTTAGCACGAGGGGGCAGAAAACCGAAACAATTCCTGCCACCTGCCCCCAAGTGTTTTTATTATCATAGCAGGAAGATAGAAGAATTTCAAGAGGTAAAAAACGATGAAAGGAAAAAGCGGAAAATTTAACCAAATATCTTACCAAAACGAGTATATAAAAGAAAAGTACGATAGAATAAATTTAACAGTGCCCAAAGGCAGGAAAGAGGAAATAAAAAAGAAAGCGGCATCAACAGGGCAAAGTGTGAATGAATATATAAATACGCTTATTGATAAGGACAAATGAAACAAGACAGTTTTTAAGGGCGGCAGGTAGATTATACCAGCCGCCCTTCGTCGCGCATTAAGGTAATCCTGGCACACTTCTTTTTTTGTCTTGAGGTGACATGATGTCACTTCTTATATGTTATTATATATAATAACATACATATGGGCTGCAATAAAACAGCATTTGGATAATATAAAGAGAGAATCAGAGGTGACATCGTGTCACCTCTGGATCCTATATCGGGCAAAGAATTGCCCGATATAGGTCCTCAAGGCATCTGCGATGGCTTGAGGAACCCCACATATATGTAGAGCATATATGTGGCAGGAATAGGGGCAAGGAACGCCCAGTATACATATTATCGGACAAGCCGATAAATAAAGGAATTTTAGTAATAAGGAACATAATAAAAATAATATTTATATGTTCCTTAAATTACTAAAATAATATAGAAAAAATGCGATTTTATTGGACTTTTTTATGAGGAACATATATCATTATAACCAGAGGTGACATCATGTCACTTCTGGATTGCAAAATACTGATAAGGAGAAAAAACATGCCGAGACGTAAAGAAGACAGACATTCTGTTCAGGTCCTTTTTACTACAGAGGAATATGAAAACTTAAAAAGATACGCAGCTTTAAAAAATATATCTATGAGCAGTCTTGTCAGGGAATATACGATGCAAGGAATACGGGGAATACTGACACAGGAAAATATAGATTTTCTCACTCCGATTATCAGATCACAATTAAAGTCTGTGGTTGATATACAGGCAGATCGAATTGCTGGATTAGTTGCTAAGACATGTATACAGGCTGGCGCAGCAGCATATCTGTCAGCAGAAGCTCTTAATAGTTTTGTGCCTGAAAAAGAGCGCAAGAGTTTTGTAGAAGCTTACGATGCAGCAAGGAAAAAGGCGGTATCATACATAAGAGCATCAGACACAACAGAAAATAGCAAAAAGCAAGATATCTAATTTAAAAAATAGAGGTGACATCATGTCACTTCATGGAGACACAATGGGACATGGATTTAAACCGCTTGTATCAAAGATAAGATGCTGGAACCCAAACAAAGGGGGATATACTAAGAAAAATTATAATTATATGCACTATATCGCTACCAGAGAAGGTGTAGACTTATCTCAGATTAACCGCATTGAAGATATGGTTAATGTAAATGCTGATCTTAATGATTATGGTGAAGATCTGATAGGCAAAGAAGCGGATAATAGTACATACCTGAAATATATTACAAACAGACCAAGAAGCCATGGATTGTTCGGAAATATAGATACTGATAATTTCTCTGAGGTATCAAAAAAATTAAATGAGGTAACAAAGCAGGATCGAATTATATTCAGGGGTATCATATCATTATCAAAAGAAGATGCTGAGGCATTAGAATATACATCCGCAGAAAAATGGAATATTTATTTGCAGTCGGTTATGCCGGATATTGCGAGAGAACTATCTGTGAGTCCAAATAATATGACCTGGGTAGCTGCTTTTCATGCAGAGGCGAATCACCCACATGTACATTATATGCTTTGGGATAATAGGGATAAGGTTATGTCACCGTATATACATGTAGCAAGGCAGGAGGCATGTCGAAAGATTTGTCAGGATGCAATGTTCACTCCGGAGAATGAAGCCTTAATAAGATCTATAACAGAAGCAGAGCGGAAAGAACTTTATGCGAAGCAGAATGCGTCACGGAATGAAATTACATCTTATATCAAAAAAATGTATCAGGAAGAATATGTTCCTGGGGTATTGAAGGAAATTCTTCCTGACAGAACATCACCAGAAGATCATAAGAGGCTGAATGAATTATATGAAAAAATATTGAACACAATGCCAGGCTCCGGCAGAATTGCATATAAATTTATGCCACCGGAATGTAAGGGCTATATTGATAAAGTAACGGATATTTTGTTCAAAAGACCCGATATAGGTGTACAGTATGATGTTTATATGAAAGCGGTAGGAGATATTCATCGGGTTTTGGGAAAAACGAGCCGTGAAATTTCGAAGGAGATGAACTCGGCCAAAGAAGATCTTTATAACAGAACCGGAAACATAATCCTGCAATCCGTATGCTGTTTAAAAGAGCAGATTTTGGGAGATAAGGATTTCGTATATGCCGATTTTATATATCCTGATTCTGAGGAGGAAAACATAGATCTAACAGATTCAAATGACTTTGAGGAAGACTATGATGACAGTGAGGAAGAGAAAGATAATCCCTTAAAAGAAGAAAAAAAATTTAGGGAAATAGTGAATAATAGCTCCAGTGACAAAATAATACAGAAAGCATTAAATTCTTTGGCACGTCTCTATACCAATGAAGGATCCACTCTGTATGACTATAATAAGGCATTATCATGTCTTAATGAGAGTGTAGCAATTAGCAAAAATTTCGATGCATATACGATGCTGGGAGGTATTTATAGCGATAAAAATGATAAATTCTATGATCCGGAAAAAGCAGAGTTATATTATAAATGGGCTATTAACCAGAATCCTAATAGGTCAAATTATGTAAAGTTGCGGTTGAGCCGGTTGTATGCTGACAATGAATCTGTATTATGCGATTATGAGGAGGCACTGGAAGTTCTTAATGGAGCTTCTGATACAAAAGGGTCAGTATCTTTGCAACAGGGAAATATATACAACAATTCCAATTATGCAGGTTATGATAAAAAAACGGCCTATGAATGCTATGAAAAAGCTGCTCATAATGGAAATGCATATGGAATGTTTCAAAAGGGATCTATGCTGATTGATGATAGAAATACTTTCTATAATTTAAGAGAAGGAGTAAAGGAACTAGAAAAGTCTATTCAACTAGGAAAAGAACCGAGATATCCGGGGGACACCAAACAACTGGAATTTGTAGCAGCACATATAAAATTGGCTGGACTATATCTTAATAAAAATTATGAGGTCTATAACGTAGAACTTGCAGAGCAGCATTTAAAGGAGGCACTGGGAGATATTCAGCATAGACTTCAGAAAAAATACACTCGAAAAACTGAAAGAGATATATCGTCATTAGAATCTATATATCTTAATCTGGGTAAATGCGCATTGGAAAAAGATGATCCTCAAACTGCAAAGGAATTTTTCACAAAATGTATTCAGGAGAGTCAGAGCGGTGAGATAAGAGATAATTGGTATACTGAAGAAGCAAGGATAGCTTTGTCTGAAGTATATTTGGAAGAGCAAGACTATGATGCTGCGTTGAAAGTTTTAACAGAGCCAGAGCAGAAGGATGAAAAAGGAAGAATTGCGATTCAAGAGGCAAAAATTCATCTAAGTCTTGGTGATATTCCAGCAGCAATGAGATACTATGATAAGGCTGTGGAAAAAGGAAATCTGACGGGAAGATATTACCAGGCAAAAATATATAGTACAGCTGAATATGGAGTATATGATATTCCAAAGGCATTGCAATATATGGGAGAAGCAGCAGAGGCAGATATATTTGTGGCGAAAGCAGGACTCGCAAAATTGTATTTGAGAAAGGATGCATATAATCCTAACCTGGCATATGAACAGCTTCATAAGGTGTTGTCAGAATTTCAGTCGAAAGAACTATTGAATGATCTATCGAAAAGTGAATTGAGACAGAGATCAGCCATTTATGAAATGCTCGGAGACTTACATAAGGATAAGAACTGTATGTATTACGACTGTGAGAAAGCGGTAGCATATTATAACAAGGCATTGATGGATAACCCAGAAGCTGTTACCGGAAGATTATCGCTGGCGAAGATATACGCAGATGTACAAAATCAAGAAAATGGTCACTATAACCTGAGTTTTGCCATGAAGCAGCTACAGCTCCTGGACACATTAAATAATAAAGATATTGATAGAAATTATGATAGAATCCAAATGGCCATCAGTCGCATATATGCTGATAAAAATTATGAAGGTTGCAACTATGGTCTGGCATTGTCTACATTAGCAAAGATAAAAGATGATGAAAAGGGATTTATAGATTTACAGAAAGGTAATATTTATGCTATAGAAGACTCTCCATATTATGATATGAAAAAAGCTGTAGCCTGTTATACTTCAGCAGCACAAAAGAATAATACAAATGCTATGGTTAAGTTGGCCAAATGCTATCTTTATGGATTGGGAGTTGACCGGGACAAAGAAGCCGCTAAATTATGGCTTCAGGAGGCTGATCGGCAGGGAGATGAATATGCCAGAGAGTACTTAAAAAATATAGATCGAACAAGTTACAATCCTATAACATATACATTGGTTAAGCAACTGCTCAATAGCCTTGCACAGAGTAAAGATAAAAAAGTACAGCAGCTTCGAGAACAAGAATTTAAGTCCCAAAGTAAGCAGGCCAAAAAGGAACAATATCTACATCGCAATTAATGTGTAACCAGGCTTAATTAGCCTGGTTACTTTTAGGTAAGTCAAATTTTTCAGCATATTCATCAGATAATGCATAGACATCAGGTCCGAATTCTTCAGGGGTCTTATACCATTCATTTTTAGAATCATTACACCGGCTGCTTAATAATCTGCAGTAGGCCAGAGCAAAGGCATTGGCCTCTTTTTCCCTGGTGTCGACACCAGTGTGTCATTTAATTAAAGGAAAAGGAGGCAAACCGCAGGCCGGTTTGCTCAGAAGGAAGGCCCTCCTGGGTCATGCTCATCTTCATGCCATGACCCATCCCCCCGATGGGGAGAGAGCTAGAGGCGCACCGGCAAGGTATTCCCGGTGTGCCTTAATGCTGGCCAGACCGCAGGATGCCAAAACCGGAAGTGCATGATAAAGGAAAAGGGAGGCAAACCGGTCAGCGGTTTGCTCTGAAGGAAGGCCCCCTTGGATCACGCCCATCGTCATGCCGTGACCCATCCCCCCGGAGGGGAGAGAGTTTGAGGCGCACCGGCAAGGTACTCCCGGTGTGCCTTGATGTTGGCCAGACTGCAGCATATCAAAACCAGAAGTGTATGATAAGAGAAAAGGGAGGCAAACCGGTCAGCGGTTTGCTTTGAAGTAAGGCCCTCCTGGGTCATGCTCATCGTCATGCCATGACCCATCCCCCCGGAGGGGAGAGAGTTTGCGCCGTTCCAGGCGATTTCTCATCCGTAAGGATCCTTACGGGTCCCCTATGTCCATTACATCTACTTCCATTTGCCCCATCCTGTCTATATTTTCAATGAACATCCCTTTGTCTGCTGTAAAACAGGCTTAAACCAATTTTTCCCGGATGCCAAGAACTGCCCTACGGCGTCTCGGGCTTCGCCCTTGTTTCTTGACATCCGAAAAAAACCGGTTTTAGGGCAGCCTCACAGCAAACAAAGAAATGTACCTTGAAAATTGAATAGACAGAATGGAGGCAGAACAAATGAAAGTAGATGTAATGGACATATTTACTGACGAATCCGCAGGAAAGGAACTCACGGAAGCTGAACTCGCCGAACGTGAACAAAGACATGAAGATTATATGTTATCTCTATACCTTGGTTAATCCAAGGTATAGAAGGAAGGAGCTGCCAATGACTATAGAAATCGAAGAGGTTACTGTAAAAGACGGTATTGTGCGCATCACCGCGCTGAACTGTAGTGAAGAAAACCTACAGAAGCTGGAGAGACTCCGGGATGACTGCTATCAAAAAGAATTACAGTTTGTGTTTGATACCCGGAATAATAAGTCCGACTGTATCTACCTTACTTACTGGCTGCACCATCAGAAAGTGACAGCCGGATGCAAAACGTACGGTGAAGCATTCTACAGAATCCGAGGTACTGTTACCACCATATCAGGGAAGTACTTAGAGCCAGCTGCATAAGCCGGCTCTTTTTACTTTATAAACTATTATTCACAGCGCATGAAAGCGCAGAAAGGAGATCACTATGATGATCGAAATGAAAGAAAGAATGACTTGCCTTAACTCTATTTTGGCGGATAGAGAGGCACCCTTTACCCTGGAGTATTGCCAGCGGTGGAAAAATAACTGTATGCTGGAAGCATATCAGCTGGTAAACCCGAAGAAGAACTGTAGCCCTACCATCTTTTACGGAGCATGGTATGAAGATGATGACGAGTCTGTTGCAGACTTTCTCATGAAATTATTTGAGGAAAATTCGGCTTCCCTTGATGTGTCACCCTATGTTTCCCACGAGTTCATTCTGGATAACATTCTGCCCCGGATGGTCTACAAGGATAACCTGCCGGAGATCCAGAAACAGAATCTTGCTTATACAGAATATCTGGATCTCATTGTACTTTTTTATCTGCCGGTGGAAATCGATGCGCTGAAGCAGAATAAAGATCCCAACGGTCAGTTTTCTATCCAGGTATCACAGAGTGTTCTGGAGAGAGCGGGAGTATCCCTGTCTGAAGCGTATGAACATGCCGTTGAAAATGTAAAGAAAAAAACGGAAATAATTCCCATGTGGAAAATGCTCGAAGAAACCGGCTACCCTATTGATCCGAGGGAATTAAATATTCAGCTGCTGGTGGTAACAATCGATAGCAGGCATTATGGAGCAGGTACGCTTGTTAATTCGGAAGTGCTGAGAGAAGTTTCTGAGAAAATAGGCGGAGACTATGTTGTACTGCCGAGTAGTATCCATGAATGGATAGCGCATCCTTACCATGAAGATAAATTACCGATGTATAAAGCCATGGTTGAGGAGGTAAACAGAACGGAGGTTTCTTTAGAGGAAAGACTGTCATATAGCATTTACCACTATGATGCTGCAAGGGGATCTTTAGAGGTAGTATCCGTGTAATGGGGAAGCCTTCGGGCTTTCCTTAAAATAATAAGCAGGAGATTAAGAGCAAGGGCATTGTGCGTGTACCATTCCGACCCCCTTCCGACTGCAAGTAAGGTTTGAAAGTACCAAACCCAACTTGCAGTTCGGGCTCCCCCTGCCCATCTCCCAGGGGAGCGCCCCAAACCCCATTTTTTTGCCCTATAATATGTTATACTATACCATAACATATTATAGAGCAAAAAAACCAGCGCCAAAAAGAATTGACGCTGGCCCCCCTGCTAAATTTTTCTAGGTGGCTAAAATACACCCACCAAGAAAAAATAAGCAGCCCCGGTGGGAGAAAATAAAAAAGGAATCCCTGGCGTAGGATTCCCTTTTGTTGGCCGTATGGTCAACAGCTATTATTCACAATTCGATTATATCTGATTATATTAAATGATGCAAGAAAAAAATAAAAATTATACCAAATTTAACGTCAATATCATTTTGTACCAAAAGTGCTATCCTTAATGAATGAATAGTGATATAATATATGTACCAAATTTAACGGTCATTAAATTTTGTACTATAGATAGGGAGAATGTTACTTATGGATAGAAGAATTTATGGATATGTGAGAATATCGACGGCAAAACAAAATATTGATCGTCAGGTAAGGAATATCAAAAAAATATATCCTGATGCTATTATTATTAAAGAAATTTACACCGGTAGTACACTAGATCGTCCGGAATGGAAAAGGGTTATTCCTAAAATACCGGTGGGGTCATTGATAGTATTTGATAGTGTATCCAGAATGGCACGTAATGCGGATGAGGGAGTCGCGGACTACTTCGAACTATTTGATCGGGGAATAGAACTTGAATTTCTGGTGGAGCATTATATAGATACTGCAGTGTATCGTGAAAACATAAAGGACAAGATTGCTCTTATGGGAACAGATGAAGATGAAATAATCAAGGGGATCAATAATTATTTTCGGAAAATCGCCGAGAAGCAGATCAGGATTGCTTTTGAGCAGGCGGAGAAGGAATTGGACGATTTACATCAGCGTACCAGGGAGGGAATAGAAACGGCCAGACTGGCCGGGAAGCAGATCGGCCAGCTGCCGGGGAGAAAACTTAATGTTAAAAAAGCTACTACGGCGAAAGAAATTATTAAATTACACAGTCGGGAATATGGAGGATCTCTTCGGGATTCGGAAGTGCAGAAGTTGGCTGGCATATCCAGAAATACGTTATATAAGTACAAAAAGGAGCTCCGTGAGGAACTTTAACAAGATTTTCCAACAACCCAGAGCAGAAACCCGAAAACAAGTGGCTCCGCCGGAGCCGGAAAGGAATGAAAAAAATGACAAAACAAAACCATAGGGACAATAATGGCAAACAGCGACCCTGATCTAATAGAACAAAGCATCAACTGGAGAATATAACATTGACAAACAGAAAGGAAAAAAACACCATGACAAAACAAGAACTAGAAATCAGATATAAGGTACTAGAAGAGAGAATGGAAAGAATTTATGAACTATGTAAAAAATATACCGGTATAAGTAATGGAGCTGAAACCATAGGCGAAATAGAGGCGAACTGTGACCCTGATATAATAGAGCAAATCATCAACTGGAGAATATAAAAAAAAATAAAAAGAGGGGCTGGAAAAATTCCAGACCCTTAGTCTTCATAAATTCTCATTACACATTATCGTAATGAGTCCACATACGGATGATTTTTATAGAGCCTTGGTATTCTACACCATCTTCTGTGAAAGGCTCTTCATACACCTGATACACAAGGCGATGCTGAATATTAATCCTACGGGATAGGATACCATCCAGCTTTCCTACTAATTTTTCATATCTCGGTGGATTCTGATATGGATTTACCCTGATAATATTAATCAGGTCTTTTGCTTTTGCAGAGATTCCGGCAGCCTTTAATAGCTGCTGGTCTTTAAGTGATTGCTTAGTGAAAAAAATTTTGTACATCTTTACCAGTTTACCTTATCTTCCGACACGCAATTTTTTAACGGTTCCTTGGCTCCTGCAATAATCGATTCAGTCATGTGAGGGATGGAGTCCAGATATAGCGTTTCTTCTATTGCGTTCCAATCATCTTCAGAGATAAGTACAGCATTTCCATTTCTCCCGACAATTAATGTGGGTTCATGATATGTGCACGTATTCTCTATGAGATTGTAGAGGTCCTTTCTTGCAGTAGTAATATTGATTGTTGACATAATAAATCTCCTTAATAGTGTGATGTTTCGTTTCGTGTTGTTTATGTTTCTAAATAATAGTCTCGTCAGTAATAATTATCAATATACTTATATTCTCAGCTTAGTTTTCGTATAAAGTATTTGCTATAGTGTCAAAATTTGTATAGTTAAATTTCGTTGCGATGACGAGATTTCTTATGTCATATATATAATAACGTACGTTATGGCGTACGTCAAGCCTTAATTTTATTATATGCAAAAAAAATTTTTTTTTTACAATTATGCACAATATTTACGTAAATATATTATGCATAATGTATATTTACACAAATATATAAATTTACATATAATTACTATTAGATATAGAAGGAGGACAAGCATAATGCCAAAGACAACAAAAGCAGCGCAGAAAGCGGTAAACAAATATATAGCAAATAACTACGACCGAGTAAACCTGACCATGCCGAAAGGAAAAAAGGAAGATTACAAAGAAGGTGCCGAGGCAGCTGGAAAGAGTTTAAATCAGTACATTATGGATTGTGTGGAGGAAGATGTGGAGGCAGAAAAAGGAAGAGTATTGTACACAACGGAAATGGTAGAATTAATGGGAGAAGTATATAAGGGGATTCTGAGAGTAATGAATCCGAAAGGTCATGATCCGTACTGGACCATATCAGACCGACGGCCGATGAAGTGCATAGTTATGCTTTTGCCGAGAGCAACGACATTAGGAATACCTAAAGAACTTGATGAAAAAATTGCAAAGCTGATGAATATGATATCTCTGGAAGATATGTCAACACTAATGAATGCACCAATGCCAATGGAATTTGCTTTTGCTTTTAATAAAGGGATGATGAAATAAGATGGGAAAAAAATTAGATATAACAGGAGAAACATATGGGTATGCAAAGGCCATCAGGAATACCGGTAAGCAATATCATGGAAGTTATATTTGGGAATTTGAGTGTACTTTATGTGGTAAAAGATTTGAAGCAAAAATTAGAGATGTAAGATATGGAAGTGTAAAAAGCTGCGGATGCTGGCATAGAAAAAATTTGGACAAAATGGATACGGATGAAAAATTTGGACAAATAGAGGGGACAAATGTATCGAAAATCGTTTCTAAAAAGATTCCCCAAAATAATACATCCGGTCACAAGGGAGTGTCGCTGGCTAAAAGAAAAGGCAGAAAAGATACCTATGTTGCCTATATATACTTTCAAGGGATAAGATATCATCTAGGATCATTTAAAAACATTGATGCTGCCGTAAATGCGAGAGAAGAGGCGGAAAATAAGTTATATGCAGATTTTTTAGAATGGTATGCGGAAGAATATCCTGAGAGATGGAAACGCTTAAAAAAGAGAGATTAAATCTCTCTTTTTTATTGAATAATATAGTTATTATATGCAAAAAAATTACAATTTCCACTTTAAAAAATCCTGATAGGAGATAGGAATAAGTTCTATACTGTTTTTTGGAGGTTCCGGTTTTAAATAATATATTTTTTTCGACAAAATTCCATTTTCTCCGGGAATATTTATTTCCAACCGATAGCAGCCATCAAGGAAAAGCTGACGATAGATTTCTTCGTCACAATCGCCATAATCCTTCAGATCATGTACGGAGATCATATCGGTCAGCTGAAATTCCGGGAGATTACATTTTACTACTGGACAGGCTCCGCGCTTATAGCAGCTGGGTAAATTTGAATAGATCTCTTTACCAATAGTGTTTACAGAGGCCTGGATCAATTTATCCATGGTTTGAATGATTTCGATTCTCTTTAATATGTCTTTCACAGGATTACATGCTTCTTTTTCGGTTTTCAGTTTTTTATACTCTGTGAGAAAGTCGGAAAGTTTATCAGCTGCAATAAGGTGCTCTACCGGCACTAATATTGTCTGTCGGGTGCAGCTGCTGATAGATTTCCTGATCAGAGTATCAAATTCCTTGGTATTAAACCAGATGCTTTCAGTCAGTTCCTTATTAATTGCCTTAGAAGCTAGTTTTGTATAGCTGGTGGTTTTTCTGCCTGCACCGGTAGAGAGATATATATAATGTACGTTTGGACGAATATATTTTTGAACCCAGCTACGGTCGCATTTTAAGATCTTACAGGCGCTACGAAACGAAAGAGTATAGTCATATTCGAGAGCAGTTAAACATTGCTGCCATTTATCTTCATATTCATCAAAAGTTACCAACATCTGGTTGCTATTCATTGATATACCTCCATTTTCTATATATGTTATATTATATCATAACATATATTAAAAGTAAAATAAAACGATACCTAAGAAGGCATCGTTTTATAATTTCAGTTTGACCGATTTGCAATTTTTCTAATGCTCTCAAGAACATGATCACATTCATGCCATACAATCCAACTACAGTCTCCATCTTTTTCTGCATTCATAACCTGTGTAATAAGAGACATGCTTGTTTCAGATAACCTCTCAGCAATGCTATCCCATTTCGCTGATTGAATCCATTTTGCAAATCTCGGTTGATAATACTTCACTTCTCCGTTATCTATACTCATGTTCTTCCTCCGCTAAATCCTAATTTATCGTTCCAATTTCCTCTTCGCTGAAAATCTCTTCTACATCAGCACAATTTATTTCTATTATTTCTCCATTATTTTGCTTTATCGAGAATGTATTTTTGTTTGAATCTACTTCATACAGCGTACCTATAAAATACTTTCCATTTCTCAAAACTTTACACTTTTGTCCAATATAAATTGTATAATTAAAGTCATTACCTGAGCAATAATTAATAAAGCTTTCTCCGTCTATGAAGAATGTATCTACACTTCTGACCATATTCTGTTTCTCCTTAAATCGTTATTTAACAATGATAGCTTCTTTCCAACCATCTGTTTCTAAATGGGGTTTTGGTGTAAATCGTTCCATAGTAATCATCTTCACACCATCCGCAATGTTGGTCTACATATTCATACAAACCAAAATCATCCCTTTGCGGTCTTCTTGCCACTACATATTCTTTTAATTCCTTTGTTTTCTCGTAGAGCTTATTATCTCTTTCATAATATTTCTCCAATGTTATATGTTCGAGATCCTGACCGTAACCGTAAAAAACATCATCGTATTTTTTTTCAAATTTCATGCGTACTTTGTTATGATGTGCTATTCTTAATAGCATGAATAACACATACCATTTCTCAAATAATCTTTTCATGGTTTCCCTCCACTAAATCCTAACTATTTTTATTTTGCGCTGGAGACGAGTTTCCCAATAATGCGTTATCTTGTACTTGGGCCACTCGTCCCTCCACATCTCCCGTCCTGTCTTTCCATCTCCTAAATTTAATTTTCTAAAATATAGTTATGGTCAAAATTCCCTTGAGAATTAAACGTACTAATCATATCAAAAATATTATTGCGAAGCATGGTTAAAATATCGCTCGATAGATGACAAATCATTTCTGTATATTCATCATCTTTTAACAGACAACGACAACCTAGCCACTTATTTTCTGCATTTTCTTTAATCCAATTTGAGTCAGTTGAAAATGATTCATAAACTTGGTTTTCAAGATTTACTTCATGTTCAGAGTTGGGTTCATCTTTTAAGAACCATTGAAAATTTCCTAGTTCATTACAGGCTGAATGACATACTAAATAAAAGTCTGCATTTCTATTTTCTCTTGCAATTGTTATAAATTTTTTTTGCATATTATTTGTCTCCTTTTAAAAATCACTTCTTATTCATCGCGTTAATCTAAAGTAACAGTTGGTTCATTTTTCATACTCGTATATTGGCATAGTTACTGTTATATTACTTCTATCCATATTATTCCCTTTCTGCTAAATCAGCTAAATCCTTATTTACATAGGGTTTACGGCGATGCCGTTGACTTCGACAGTGCCGTACAGCTCGATGACAAGGCATTGTCTGCCGTCGATCAGTTTCGTGTTGACGAGATCTGTGCGCTCGGGATTGACCTTAATGACCACATCCGGCGTCTTTACTTCGAAGCTGCGAGGATTGTAGACATTGGTCATCATGAGGGAAGTATCTTCTCCGGCCATTGCATCAAAGCACTGGTCGAAGAACTCCATGCGGTCATTCGCCACACCGCTGCAGGCGAAAATGGTCTTCACTTCATTCTTATCCAGTACCACGGGTTCGGGATCTTCCTTATGTTCCTGGGAAATCTCATTCATTTTCTCATGAATGTTCTTTACCGTTTCGATATCGCAGGTGTTGCCCAGTGTCTCTTCCACCAGTGCCTGGAAGATCTCTTTCTGGCCGCCGGCAGACAGCGGAAGCGGACAACCAAGCATCAGGTCTACGAAGTCCTCTTTTAATTCCTCCGCATCCTTGGAATAGTACAGCGTACTGTGCAGATCCGTGCTTCTGTCATTGAAAGCGGGGAACAGAAAAGCTGCGTCCGGCATGCCTACCACCCAGTCGCGGATACGGTTCTGAAAAGTATTTTCTGCAGCGTTATAACTCAGACCTGTTTTGGACAGATCCACTGGACAGATGCAGGCAAGTATGTACTCGTACACCTCGTCAGAGGCATCGTCCATCTCGATGCCGTCTTTGGTACGTCCCGGTACATCGTAGGCATCGTGGATCAGTAGAATCAGATAGTTGCCTACATATTCATAGGATTCGATGATGCGGTTGTAGAATTGATCCAGCAGAGCATCGTCCTTCAGACGGCTGTCCCGCAGACGTAAGAGAAATTCCTGCGTTCCACCATCGATCTCGCTGTCTGTGGGGAAGTCAAGGTTCAGCAGGTTCTTACCGATGGACCCGGACAGGCTCTTGCGCAGAATTTCAAAGTATTTGAACATCTCTTCCTCCGGAAGTGCCAGAAAGGCCTGATTCAGTTCGGTCTTCTTATTTTTCTCACCATCCACGTAGCATCCGCAGATCCTGGTGATGGAACAATTCTTTGCTGTAAATAATTTCTTGATTTCATTAATTTCCTGTTTTGTCATGGTGTTTATCCTTTCTTTTCTCTCAGTGTAAATTAGGTAATGATAATAAGTCATTATCCTGATTCTCTGGTACATAATCAGGATCAGCAAGTTCTGTAAAACCGGAAGCAGGGATTTCACTTAAATTGAAAAATCTTGATTCATATTTACATCCCTCTAAAAGTGATAATTGCATAAAGAGTTTTCTTTTCAGCGTTGTAGTATAGGCCAAGTACTTCATCGTGTTTGCGATATTTTTATGTCCAAGCCAGAATTGTACGTCATCCAAATCAAGATCTAGTTCGGCCAGATCTATTGCTCTTGTATGCTTTAGGACATGTATATGTCTTTTTTCCACAGGAATATCTGTGTTTTTAGCATATTCTTTTATCATTGCGTCCATTCTTTGGCGGGATATGGGGTTACCTTTCTGTGATATAAAAAGATAAGGGGAGTCAATTCCTCGCTCAGTGCGTTCTTTTAAGTAATCTTCCAGTGCTTTTACAACATGCAAATCTACTATTTTTATGGTATTTGCATGAGATCCTTTTAGCCGGTAACAAAAGAGCGTCTTCCTGTCCCAATCGTAGCAGGCCACTTTTAATCCTTTGATTTCAGAAACTCGTAGAGCGCAGTAAAGACCTACTTCAAAAATTGCGATATTACGCTTTCGATGCTTGCCTGTCTCAGAGTAGACTGCTCTTAATAATTTTTCCTTTTCGCTTGGTGTTAAATATTGCATTTTCAGCCTCCTTAAAATAAATTATCCCCCTATTTTACTGGCAAATAAAAAACGAGACAAAGTAACTATTTTGACCCGTTTTTTGTCGATTTTAATAGTTTTTTGTAAATAGAATAACCAATTAGTATATGGTAATTTTTGAAGTTATTCTTACAAGTGATGGGACGAGACGATGAACAAAAAGTTAAGGGTATTTATTTTTGCAGAAATTATCTATGGACTTATAGGCAACTATATATTGCTAATAGTGTATTTCATTTTGACATCTTTGAAATCAGGAAGATTGCATAAATTATCACCTGACATATTAAATCCATTTGTATATATAGGCAGTTGCAACATAGACCTTTTTTTCTGGCAATTTTTTATTCTGGGAAATATTTTGATACTTGTTTTTCCGGTATACCTTGCCTTTGTATATGAACCGAAAGGAAAAATCATGCAAACGGGATTAATAAAGGTCACAGATCAAATAAGTATACCTGTACCGGCTGGATCTGGTCAGTTTGGACGACAAAGATTCATGACGTATGACGACTTGGATAATACAAAAGAAATAAAAGAATTTGTTTATCAAAAGGGTCAAAAAAAAGTTCCGGACAAAGGAGGCATAGTAATAGGAATACATGCTATTGGAGATATGCCATCAAAATCTGGGGCGGAGCATATTATGTGTATTTGTGAAGATCGGCATATATTACTTGTCGGAGCTACCAGATCTGGTAAGTCCAGACGCATTATTTTGGAGAGCATCTGGCTTACTTTGAAAGCTGGTGAAAATATGCTGATTAATGATCCAAAAGGAGAACTGTATGCATATACCAGTCCTTTTGCGAAAGACAACGGTTATCAGGTAGTAGTTATTGATTTTAGAAATCCGAATAAAGGGACCCATTACAATTATATGGAAGAAATCATAAGTGCAATAGATAGTGGCAATGTTGCTGAGGCCGTGGACTTGACCTGGGATCTGGTATCCGTATTGGTGGGAGATCTAAAAGGAGAGCCAATCTGGCATAACGGAGAGTGTGCAACGATAGCCGCATCCATATTAATTGTGGCCACAGAGGCACCTAAAGAATATAGAAATCTTACAAATGTGTATTATTTTCTGGCCAATATGGCAAAGCCGGATCCCTTCGGAGAAATGCCAATAACAAGATATTTGAGTGGCCTGGATGATACACATCCGGCAAAAGCTGTGTTTGCAATGGCTGAAATTGCTCACCCGAAAACAAGAGGATCCTTTTTTTCATCTGCGCTGGGTACTTTGAAGCATTTTACGAATCCCAAAATAGCAGAGATGACCGGTTGTACAGATTATTCATTTGAGCAAATGGCACATGAAAAAACGATTGTGTATATCATTTTACCGGATGAAAAAAAGACTCTATACAGTTTGGCCAGCATCTATATCATGCAGCAAGTTATTTATAACACAAAAGTGGCAAATGAGAATGGTGGAAGATGTCCGATTGATTGGTGGTACATCTTAGACGAATTTGGACAAATGCCATATATACCACCTTTTCCACAATTCACATCGGTTGGAGCTGGCCGGGGCTTGAGATTTCTTATCTCACTCCAAGCTTTCCAACAGCTGCATAAGGTGTATAAAGACGATGACAACACCATTAAAAATAACTGTGATGCCTGGATATATCTTAAATGCTCCACGGAAGAGACTTTAAAAGCATTTTCGACTCGTTGCGGCAACTATACTGTGCAAGTTAATAGTACAAATTTTAATGAGAAAAATAGCAGCAACGGAAATGGATACGGTGCATCATTAACGGGAAGACCTTTACTTATGCCAGATGAAGTAGGATTGATTGAATCCCCACACTGTTTGATCAGCATGGCAGGAAAACATCCGCTGATGCTTATAACCCCGGATTTGAGTTATTATTTCGCCAACAGTGAACTTGGATTAGGAGATCCTTCTCATAACCGAAAAGTGATGTCAGAGAGACTGTCAAACAGAGAAGAGCGCGAAATAGGAAATATTCTCTTATGGGGTATTTGGAAAGATTTCCAGGAAATATCTGAGGACGAATATGAGACTGATGATTATGGTTATGGAGGTGATGAATCAGAAAAAGTAAGTTTCTTGGATTAACTGGAAATTAATAATTAACATTACGAAGGAGAATGAAAAAAAGTATGAATATGAGAAAATTATTGATTGTAGTAGCAGCAACACCTGCATTTGTTACAGGTACACAAAATCTTATGAATGATGCAATGACCTGGGTTTTGATACTTATACCAATAGCAGCATCACTCTTTTGTGCATGGAAAGCATTTTGCTATCAGGCTGCAGATGATAATGAACGTATTATGATTAAGAAATCAGTCAAAGGAGCAGTAGTAGTTGCTATTTTGGGTGAATGTGCCAGCGCAATTATTAAATTGATTTTGTCTTACTATGCATCGTAAGGAAAAGGGAAATCAGGATGAGTTTTGGGACAGGATTACTTTATGACATTTTATCAGATATTATGCGGTCTATAGTTGATCATATTGGTTTTTTAATATCTGATATATATTCATACGCCGTAGAAATAAATAATACAGCGCAAGTCTCAGCAGCATGTACATACACAATGCTGCTGGGAGCAGCATTGTGTACACTGGCAGTTATATTACAGCTGACGGGCACATATGGCATGGGAACGACAGGAGATCCGGACCAGGATCCTGTGGAGATTTTATTTCGTCTTTGCAAGGCCCTGGGAATCATGGGGGCTAATGTATGGATTTTCAATCAAACGAATGCATTTACCACTGGAGCAGCGAGAGATCTGACAAAGGTGCTTGCAGCTGCGGTGACAAGTAATACGATCAATGACATGATGGGGAAAGTCAATGACTTTTTTACATTGATATGTGCCGGAGTATGTGTGGTCTGTATGATTCTCTTCTTTGTGTCTGCGGTACTAAGAGGTGCAGAAGTAACTCTTAACAAAGTCCTTTTGCCTATTTTCGCAGTCGATATGCTGAAAGCGAACCCAGAGAGATGGAATATGTTTATATTTCAGTATTTTATATCATTTATTTCCTATCTCGTACAAATGTTTTGCTTTCAAATGTATGCGATTTTATATGCGCATTTGGATTTTACAGATTTCAGGCAATATTTGGTGATGGTAGCCTGGCTGATCTTATGCATAAAGGCTCCTAAGACTCTGGAAAAATATATATATGCTACCGGGACAGGAAGAGCAGTCAGTCAGGGAGCATCCAGATTAGGGCAAGTAGTTATGTATGCAGGAATGAAATTGTAGAGGAACGTTTGACAATGGGATATGAAACCTTGGGATCGATATCAAACTACATACAGTGGGCTCTTGGGATAGCCATTGGGGCAATTACGTTAAGGGTAGCTTATATAGCATACACGTATTACATCACTGTGGAGGATGTGTCGTTTAAGTCTGTCATTGAAAAGATTAAGAAATACATTACAGCGGTTGTAATATGCGTCTGTGCTTCCGGAATCGTGGAATTTATAAAAGCATACTATTTTTGATTGGAGGATTATCTATGGAAAATAAGACGCTGGAATTAAAAATTCCTGAAAAAGTATCTGATCATCAGTATGTGATACAGGGAATAGGTAAGCAGGAAATGACTATATTGATCATTCAATTTTTGGGAGCAATAGGGCTGATTATAGTATGTGCAATTGCCGGAAATATTACAATCGGGTTATTTATTGGAGCTGCAATCGTGATAATCACGTTCTTTTTGTTAATAAGAGACAATGCAAATGAAAACCTTATAGATAAAGTACGTATTATGATGAATTACTCCAAAATGCAGAAAAAATATTATTACGAGTATTTCAATGTGTATGATCCGAAGAAAGAAAATACGATGGAGACAAAAGAATGATAGAACAGATCACAGCAAATGATTTTGTGGATGTGAAAGATATAAAAGGCATGTTTTTGTATACCAAAAGCAATAAAATATTCAGTTATTTACGTATATATCCGTTCAACCTTGATCTATTAACAACTGAGGATCGGAGAAATCTTACCAACAGACTGGCGGCTGCATTTGATGGCGATCGCAAAAATTTTATGTATTGTACACTGCCGAGAGAATTGGATTTGGACGGGTACAAGATTTTTTTAAAAGAAAAACGGCAGTCAGCTGAAACCCTTGGAAAAAAGAGAATAATTGATGAACTAATCAAAAAAGCTACTGATTTGACTTCTAGTACGGAAAACTATGAACATCAGCATTTTTACAAATTTTGGGCAGATGTTAATACTGCAACATCTCAGGTAGAAAATGAATTAAGAGATAGAACTATGAGATTTAGGGATATGTACAGAGATGTTCAGATTTCGTGTGAAATACTGGAAGAAAGAGAAATTATTAAAATGTGTAATTTATACAGTAATCGAAGAAGTAACAGTTATGATGTGAATTTGACTTATTCATTGGAGATTCCATTCATCAGAGGATAAAAAGCACATGAAAAAAAATCAAAAAAACGAACAGAATAAAGACATATATGTGAATCAGAACCTGCTTAACATTATCTCTCCATCAGGCATATCATTTGACAACAATTATGCGGATATCGGAGAAGGAGTAGGTAAGATATTTTGTATATCACGTTATCCGTCTGAATTGGATTATGGCTGGTTGTCAGATATTGTAAATCTGCCCGGAGCAGCGGCCACGGTAGAATATCGTTATAGCCCGGAAGACATTATGATAGCACAGTTTAACAGGCGTATTTCAGAATTAAAAAGTGCCAGGGAAACAGAAAGAAAAGAATCTGAAATACAAAGATATGAGCATCAGATCGAAGACTTAAAAAAGCTGATCAATCGAATCTCTGTAAAAAGAGAGCCGGTAGGATTTTTTAACGTCCTGTTGCATATACAGGATGCGAACGAAGAACTCCTGGCCAAGCGCATCAGAAATATAAACTCCAGGGTCCGAATACATGAATGTGATATGCAGTTTTTAAAATTCAAGCAGAGACAAGCTCTGGAATCCATGTCTCCCTGGGGAATCCCTAATGCGATGGTGTATAACGTCGGAGAGCGTAATATGCCAATGTCCACTTTTGTAGGAGGATTTCCCATGGCCGCTGCGGGCCTAAATGATAAAGATGGTTATGTCATTGGGGAGGCCAGAAACAGAATGGTAGTTATGTGGAACATGTGGCTGCGCGGAAAGGATCGTACCAATAGTAATGTATATATCCAGGGAATCCCAGGAACCGGTAAATCCACATTGATCAAATTTTTCCAACTCCTGGAATATGCCATCAATGATACTACACAAATCGTATGGGATGCGGAGCGGGAATTTATTGATATGGCCAGACATCCATGGCTGAATGCAGATGTCATTGATTGTGCATCCGGAAACAGAGGAAGAGTAAATCCATTACAGATAAGATACACTCCACATGTTACAGAAGAAGACTTAAATCCAGGAGAGAGCATTGTAGATTACACGTTGGATGACAGCCTTGGATTTTCGGACATGGCTTTACATATTCAAAATTTGAGACAGTTTTTCGGGATTTATTTCGGGATGGAGAACTTTAAAGATCCTGGAGTAAGAATGGCATTTGAAAAGGCATTAATCGAAACATATCGTCAAGCCGGTATCTCCTGGGACACCGACATAAGCAAATTAAAAAATGAGGATTTTCCGACTTGTAGTGATTTTTACGATGTAACTATGGATATGTCGAAAGAGGATGGTATCAGCAGCCGTGAAAAAGAAAATTTTGAGAGACTTGGAGAAATGCTCTTTTCCATGGGACAGGGAGCAGACAGCTTTTTGTGGAATGGTATAACAACCTTAACTTCCAAGAGCAAATATATAGTTCTGGATACCTCTAAATTACTGGAAATGGATGATAACATCCGGAATGCACAATTTTTCAATTTGTGTATGTGGCAATGGCATCGTATGTCCCAGAACCGGTCTGAAAAAGTGCTGGCGCATATGGACGAAGGTTATTTATATGCGGATCCTGACTTCCCGCAACTGATGAAAAATATCAGAAACATATCCAAGCGAGGCAGAAAATACGAGGCAGGTCTTTGCTTTATAACGCATTCACCTGTCGATGTATTGGATCCACAGGTGAAAAGATTTTCAGAAGCAGTGATTGACAATTCCTGTTATAAATTTCTGTTCGGATCAGATGGAAAAGGACTTGCGGAGACAATAGAACTATTTAAGTTATCGGAGAAAGAGATCAAACTGCTGGAAAGCAAGACCAGAGGTAAATGCTTATTTTGCGCAGGAAACATCCGCCTGGAGCTCAGGGTAGATGTACCGGATATGCTGATAGAGATGATGGGTAAAGCCGGAGGAAGATAATATATGTCTGTAAATATGCTGCTGATTTCGGGAGCTGTAAAGGCAGGTACGAGTAAAACCGGAAAGAAAATAATTACAGCGATTGCTTCCAGCTTGGCCATAATTGTTTTTTTATTGATTGCATTTACTACAAATGTGCTCAGTATTTTTCTTAATGTTGGACATGTTGATCTGAATAATTTTGATGCTAAGGGAACTCCAATCTATCAAGAGATTCGTTCTATGTATGATGATTTTGTGGATGACCAAAAAGAAGAAATCAAGGACCTCAAGCAGCAAATTCATGATGACAACATGGTTTACACAACAGAGCTTGTATATAATCCGGTGACAAAAAAATATGAGGAAAAGGAGCGTGAATACTGCAGAGCGGAAATAACTACGGACTACAGGTATTTGCAGACGGCCTATGTAATGGCATATCTGTCAATTAAAAACAGTAAAGACTACATAAATAATAAAACCAAAATAGCAGTAGATGAAGATGAACTTTTTGATTTTTGGAATCAAGTAAGTACGATTGTAGTAGATGCAAACGAAGAGGATGAAAATGCTCCAACATATCACATCTATAATAAGCTGCTATCGTTTGATGAAATAGTAACTACGCTCTTTGTCTCGGACAATGACCGTGAAAATTACAAACAGTCTGTTTATTTGATAAGCCAGTATATAGGAAATGAATCTTTTGGAGAAGCTGTCGGGATAGATGGCGAGAGAATGGCAATACCTCTTTATTACCAATATGCATCTCCCTGGGGAAACAAAAAATATGGATCTGGAAATATAGCGAAGAACGGTTGTGGTCCCACCTGTATAGCGATGGTATTTTCTTATTTGCGCAATGAAAATATATATCCAAATGACATCGTCGATTTTACAAAGGATAAATATTACATCAATGGATCCGGAAGCAGCTGGAGCATATTTGCAGCTTGTGCCAGCCAATGGAACATAGGATGCAGATATATTGGTTTGTCTGCCGGAAACATAGCAAACGAACTGTCAGCAGGACATCCTGTTATCCTGTCCATGGGACCTGGTACATTTACAAAAAGTGGTCATTTTATAGTACTTACCGGGATCAATGAGGATGGAACGGTAACAGTTAATGATCCTAATGATAATTCGAAAAAAAATCATGTAAATAAGCAGTTCGACCTGCAACAAATTTTAAAAGAATCAAAGGGAGGTTGGAGCTTTGGCTAAAATGTTAGCAATGCCGATAGATATCGAAAAAAAGTGTCGTCAATATTGTGATATTAGGAAAATTAAAGAAGCAACACTCTTGCGGCTATTAGTTTTGAAGAAGGTTCCGGTTTTACACGATGCAGCAACATTAAATAGGATCGTGGAGAGGACTCATAATAGTGATCCAGCAATTGAATATGTAAATGTAAGAATTTTTTTACCAGAGGAAACGGTAAAGGAATTTGATAAATACAGTGCATTTTTTAAGCTTGGTAGAAAAAAATGTAGATTTCTATATTATCTCATTGAGGACGAATTACAGGAAACAATGGAGGAATTAATATAATGAGCAATCAGATCGGATATGTTCTGGTCATTGCATCGGCAAATTATAAACAACCTATATTTTCAGTTTTGAGACAAGAAGACATTGCATATCAGGATCCACTTTCGGAAAATGAAAATTTTCTGGAGTACATCAAAAAAAATAATGCCAGAATCAGTGATTATGATGCTGTGATCATTGATTTGGGTGCGGTCAGTGATTCGGATGCAGACATTATGACGGCACTGGAAACGATACGGTTTGTGGATGATCACATCAGGCTGATTATTCTGTCTGGAGCACGGCCATCGGGATATGCTATCTTGCATCAATGCTTTTTAAATGGAATCTACAACCTGATTGAAAGCACCAGTGATTATATAGATCTAAAAAATGATATCCGGAAATGTATAACAGATGATGGAATGTCCTATAAGGATGCCAGTGTATATAGAAGTGAACAGAAAAAGCAAATCAAGGAAGTCGAGTCTGTAAGAAGACAAAAAATAAAAATAAGGGCAACCCAGCACAGAGCCGGAGCAACCCACTGTGCCATAATGACTGCATATACGCTGCGGAAATCGGGATACCTTGTAGCATTAGCAGATCTGTCTGAATCCAGAGACTATCAGAGTATTATGCGAAGCTATGACAGGGATGATTCCCAGGGATTTTTCACACTATTTGACATAGATATTTACCTGTCTATGGATACATTAGTGGAGCAGGATTATCAATTTATAGTATACGACTGCGGAGTACATGTAAATGATATCGATGCTGACAAGAATATCATTATTACGGGTAGTAAACCATGGGAACTAATTCCATTGCAGAGGACATTGCAGGCGATTAAGGACATCGATGCGTACCTATTTCTCTTTAATTATACTGATCCGGAATTAGAAGAGGATGTTAAGAACATGATGAAGGATGTTGGGGTCAATGATGATAAAGTATTTTTTTTGGAGATGCAGAGCTATCTGAAAGAATCCAATGTTATGAGGAAAATAATCAATGTATCTGACTCTGAAAAAAAACCGAAGAAAAAGACCTGGATATTTGGAAAAGGGAGATAAGGAATTTATGAGATGCTGAAAATAATTGCGAAAAGGCAAATCTAATTATCAAAAGCAAATAATAAGGGTTAGGAAGGTGCAGAATGGGAAAAGTACTGGTCATTGCAGAAAAACCGGATGCCGGAAGAAATATGGCAAAAGTATTGAAATGTGACAACTGTAAGGACGGATATATTGAAAATGAAAAATACATCGTCACATGGGCAGTTGGACATCTTATTGGGTTAAAAATGCCGGAGGAGCATAATCCCGCGCTGAAGGAATGGAAGATGTCAACATTACCGTTGATCTTTGATATTGATGACAGCCTGAAAGTTTTACCAGATACAAAAAAACAGTTTGAAATTGTAAAAAAGCTGATACATCGGCCGGATGTCGATTATCTGATTAATGCCGGTGATGCAGGGCGTGAAGGATATCTTATACAGTCCTGGATCTACAGATATGCCGGAAACAGGAAGCCTGTCAAAATTTTATGGGCAAATTCCCTGACAGATGAGGCATTAAGACATGCTTTTGCAAATTTGAAGGAAGAGGATATTTATTTTAAAAATCTTCTTCAGGAGGCAGAGGCCAGAGCAGAAGCAGATTACCTGCTTGGAATGAATTACAGCAGGGTTCTGACGTTGACGAAGAGCAGAGATATTACATTAAGCTACGGAAGATGCCAGACACCACTACTGTATCTCATAGTGAAAAGGGACCAGGAGATAGAACAGTTTGTTCCGGAAAATTTTTATCAGCTGAAAATAGAATATGCCGCCGGATTTTCCGGAAGCTGTGTAAGCGAGGATGGAAAGGTCTTTAATATATCTGATCCAAAGGAGGCGGAACACTACTGCCAGCAGTGCAGTGGAAAAAATGCACAGGTAGTATCTTTTGAGCGAGAAGACAAGAAAAAGAAAGCTCCATTATTGTTTTCCCTGGCAGATCTTCAAAAGGAAATGGGAAAAAAATATAAATACTCACCGGATCATACACTGGAAATTTTACAGGTTTTATATGAAAAATATAAAATTGTGTCTTATCCGAGAACTGACAGCAGCTATCTGACATTGGATCTCTACAATGAAATAACGGAGCATATAAAAAGCTGTAATTTTGGAAAGTTTGCTGCTGCAATAGAAAAAATAGATCTTACATCCATACGAGCAGACAAAAGTTATTTTAATGATGCCAAAGTAACAGACCACCATGCATTAATACCAACAATTAATGACACTACAAAGGACAAATATGATTCTTTATCCGTGGATGAAAAAAACGTATTTGATGCGATTGTGTATAGATTCCTGGCTATTTTTTATCCGCCGTATGAATACGGAAGCACTACACTGGTTACACGAATTGATGATCTTTACTTTCGCAGCCGTGGAATATCAGTAAAAGCGTTAGGATATAAGGAAATCCTTCAGGAAAAAGATGCTGCTGATGCAGAAAATTCAATCATCCCGTTGTTGCATACTGGAGAAACGGCAGAGGTAAAAAATGTGGAATGTGTCAGTAAGAAAACAAGTCCTCCACCTAAATATACCGTAGACAGTATTATCACATTAATGCAGAAGTATGGAATCGGCACATCGGCCACAATGGCAGAGATCGTTAAAAAATTGCAGAATCCAAAGAGACAAAGCATAGTCCTGGAAAATGGAGTTTACAGCAGCACTTCATTTGGCCGCAAATTTATCAGCGTAGTTCCAGATGAGCTGAAGTCACCGGAACTTACAAAAAATATTGAGGAAAAGCTTTCGCAAATCGGGGAAGGATCTTTGACCAAGGAAGATTTCCTAAACGACATTATTCAGGATATCAGGAGCTATATAGATACTGTAAAAGGAGAGGCGGATGATTTGGAAAAGGAAATAGGAATCTGTCCGGAATGTAATACTCCAGTGTTAGAAAAAAGATTCGAATATGCGTGTGCGACACCAGGATGTTTTAAACTCGGAAAAGTTATAAAGGAAAAAACGATATCTCCCAATATGGTAAAGGATCTGCTTCTGCATGGACAGACGGGATGGATCAAAGGCTTCCATGGAAAAAAAGGGCTATATACTGCGAAAATCATATACAGGAAAGGAAAATTAGAATTTGAATTTCCGCCACAAAGACAGAGAGGATAGTAAAGGTGTTTAAGAAAAATAATGATGGGTTTGGAACCATAGGAGCCATAATTGTACTTGTTATTGCTGTTGGATTATTTATTATTCTTCAGTATTTTTTTAGAAATTAGTATGCGAGAGGGAATGATATGAATCTTTACAAGGAATACAAAGAAGAAAAGATAGAAGAGCAGTGCAAGAAAAGAGATCAGGAATTTTTGTCTAAGGATACAGTGATCATATATGAACAGACCAAGTCTCAGGATTTTATTATTCGAGTTTTTAAAATAAGTTCTTTGACGTTGTTACTTTTAGGACTTATGGGATCTTTGGTTTTGTTGTTTTCTACAATGTAATTCTAAAAATGAGGAGAAAAATCATGTTTGAAAAAAGAAAAAAGAATCGTGGAGTACAGGAACCGGATGTAGTAAAAGAAAAACAGAATTTTTCAAAAGATGATATTTTTAGGCAGTTAATGGAAGAGTATACATCATCGAAAAGAAATCTGCTTATAAAACTGAGGCAAAAAAGGATTACTGATGCAGAATTTATGGATGATGTAGATAATACGCTACATAAAATAGACGCAGTTATAGATGTAAAAGAACAAGCCAGGACGATGTTTTATCAATACGTCTTCAGCTATTTTCGATTGACCTCTTTAATTGAGGATCCGGAAATATCAGATATTCACTGTATTGCATATAACAAAATCCGGGTAAAAAAGAAAGGAAAACGTCAAGGGGCAGACATACAATTTGCATCAAACCAGGAGTACAGAGAATTTATTGAACGTGTGGCAACTCAGAATGGAGTTAATATTTCAAATCTTAATGCTATTCAAAGGTTTGCGGATGACGAAACGGATCCTGCGTATATATTGAGATTTACACTAATTACACCAATCATAACTACCTATGGGAATCCATACCTTATTATCCGGAAGTTTCCAAAGAATTTCCCAGAAATACAGGATCTTGTCCGGGAGAATTTTATGCCGCAAAAGTTAGCAGATTCTTTGGTAGAAAGATTTCGAATAGGATCCACGCTGATTTGTGGCGGTAATTCGGACGGAAAATCAACGTTGCTTAATGCTCTGAAAGAGACTTTACCTGAAGATATGGCGGTTATGGTGGCTCAGCAGGCTGACGAACTAACTACTAAGCATCATCCGGATATGATTTTTTTACATTCTCTGGCAGAATCAGCAGAGTCTGCAGTTAAGTATGACCTGGAACAGCTTAGTATAGCATCTTTGACTATGGACGTAGACTTTTTTATTGTTGGCGAGGTAAAAGGAACCGAAGCTATGTACCTGATTAATGCAGCATATACTGGACAAATTAGTGCAGCTACCGTACATTCCCTATCAGCACAGGCAGCACCGGAAAAGATAGTGGACTATGCGTTACAGGCAACCGGGAATAAATATAATCGAGCGGAACTGTTAAAGATGATTGCTGATTGTTATCACACCGTTGTAAATGTCAAAGATTATAAGGTGTATGAGGTACTGGAAATAGTTGGGTGGGATGCTGATACACAGTCTATTAAATATAGATCTTTATACCACCTGTAATGTATGTGGAAGGGAATAGAAGTATGATCGTTTTAAAAATAATTATAGCAATTTGTCTTTTTACAGGAATTTTTTCTTTTTTCTGGTATTTGCAGAAAACAAAAATTATTGAAAAAGGACTGACAGCAGCAAGAGGCTCTATCAAAGAAACTACAGCCAAGCGACAGATAGAAGCTCATGCAAATCTGCTAATCCGGTATAAAAAAAACAAAAGTAAACTTGAAAGAATGATTGAAAATCCTGAAAAATTGTATATTTATAGCCGGATTGGAAAATTATTCAGAGGATTGTCTTTCGAAGCATGGGCAGTACTTTTGGTATTGACTACAGCTGGAGCATATTTGGGAACATTGCTTATTACAAGAAATCCCATTACCGGATTACTGGCGGCAATAGGCTATTATGGAACCATCAAGATTATAGAAATGATCCTTGCACGCAGAAATTATAAAACAATAGATAAAGCACTATTGGAATTTCTGAATCAGTTGGGCAACTTTTCGGCGATACAGGGTGAGATTACAAATGTTTTGCATCACACAGCACAGTATACGCCGCCAATGTTGGCGGAGGCACTGGAAGAGTGTTACATTGAGGCACAGACTACAGGAAATGTATCTGCAGCACTGATGGGATTATCAGAACAATTTGAACACGAAAAATTTAAGGAAATCATTATTAACCTAGAAGTGTGTTCGAGGTATACAGCAAATCTGAAGGTTATAGTGGATAGTCTCCGCCGAAATCTGATGGATGCTAAAAGAGCCAGTCAAGAACGTAGAGCTATAGCGGACAGTGCCATCGTAGAGATGGTGATATTGTCGGTAATGTTATTAATTGTGCTTGTAGTGGTAGATACCATGGTAAAGGCTTCTATTTGGGATATCTTGTTGCACAGCATAGTCGGTTATATTGCTCTTGGTGTTGCAGGATTTTGTTATCTTATATTTGGGTTAGCCGTTATGAAAGAAAGGTAAAAAACATGACACCATTAGAAATTAGTTTAAAAATCTTACCGGCAATTATAGCCTTACTATCGTTTATACTAGTGATTTGTCTCGGCAAGACTTATCATCCCATGACTGCGTTGCATAAGACATACATTCGCATTGATGGAATTCTACATGAAAAAAAAGTTTTCTTTGATTATGAAGAAACGAGAAGATTTTTGATGTCTCATGGTGCGATAGATCACTTGGGCAGATGGATCGACCCTGTGAAATACTTAGCAATACGTATTTGTCTGGCTGCAATAGGATTTACTATTGGAGTATATATTAATGCCTTTTTGGGGTTGATCAGTATGGGCATAGGGTTCTATTTACTGCCACTGTTGCTGCTGTATATGAATAACAAAGATAATGATTCTCTGACACCACAAATTCAGACATTATATAGTCTATTACAGGTGCAGATTCATGCAGGAGTACCAATGATAGATGCTCTGACAGAAAGTTATCTATCCTTTCCGCCGGGACGGTTACGAAATGCGTTGAATGATTTTACAATATCCATTTATTTTAATGGATCCTTTGATAAATCATTAAGGGAACTAAATGCAAAATTTGACAATGGATTTATTGATTCGTTGTGCATTATTTTGTTACAAGCTCGGGAATCTGGACAGGCGATGGAACTACTGCGGGATATATCCCAGCAGATCACGGATATGCAGGCAAGTCTGCAACTTAAAAAGAAAGAAAAACTCAACCGAATAACTACATTTTGTCTGATGGGCATTATGGGCGCAATGATCGGTGTAGCCCTGTATGCTGCTATCACACAGATGTATGCGTCGGTCGGGTCTTTCTGATACATGTAACTATAAATATCTTAAAAAATAGGAGGAACGAAAATGAAGATGAAAATGGCAAAAATGCAGCTGAAAGCAATGGAACTGGCCCAGAAGGTATTTTATCACAAGAGCCGGGGAATCGATGGAATCTTGGTTACGGTGGGCCTGTGCATTATCGCACTGTTATTATGCGTAGTCATGAAGGATAGTCTGACAAGTTTTATTCAGGCAATCGTAACCGCCATGCAGAATAAGGCAATCGGTATTTTGGGATGATGAAAAAGAGAAAAGGAAGCGTAGTAGACATATTGCCCTCAATGATCATGGTGATTGCTGCGGTGATTCTGATTACAGTCTTTTTTGGCTTATATCAGATACTCAGCCTAAATGAAGATGTAAAGCAGATATCCCGTAAATACATGCTTACTATGGAGACTATGGGATATCTGGATGCAGCAAGCCGGACAAGCCTTATGCAAGATTTATCAGATCTACAGGTCACAGATATTGACCTGACAGGATCCACCATGACGGATGCAGGTTATGGCAACGCGGTATATCTACAGATAACCTGTAAGCTGCCGATAGAACAGCTTAATATGGACGGAAATGATATGCTGCGGTTCTTTTTTGAGGACGGAACTATACCGATCAGAGTCCGCAGAATGTCTACGGCCAAAAATTAATCATGATAAGATGGATAACCAAAAAACGACAAGGGGAGTTGGCAACTTTTACGATGGTATACGTCCTGCTGTTCCTCGTAGCAACGGTAGCATTTGCCTTACAGATACGGGAATACATATCACTTAAAACTCATACGGAAGATACCCTTGCAGCGTCAAATCTTGCATCTGCCGTGATCGATATCCAGGAATATGGCATTAATCATAACCTGGTTATAAAGGATCCAGAGCAGGCGTATAGCATCTACCAGGAAGCTTTAAAGATAAATATGGGTCTTAACGACCAATGGGAAGACCCTACAGGACTGATATCAAGCCCGGTTCGGGTAGAGCAGTATATCGTATACAACGTGCGGGGATCAGAGGTAGAAGTGACCTCATTTGGAGAGGGTCTTAACTATTCGGCAACCGAGACGCTAGGGAGTGCAACGTCACCCAATGGACAAGTCATTGAATCTACCAGTGTATACAGCCGGATCAGCTATCAGGTCGATGGCTATTTTGGTGTCACCGTCCCAGCTGAAAAAGATAAGTTGGTAGACATTGTAAAAAATAATTAAAGGATGGACAGAATGAAAAAGGAAAAGAAAGAAAAAAGAAGTATCTTGCCGGGAGTGATTATCGTATCGCTGCTGGTGGCAGCTGTAGTATATGCAGTTTTACTTAACGCTGAAAAAACGGCATTGTCTGACTATGAAAAAGGGTCGGTTTATGTAACCACAAAGCCGGTACCCAAAGGCACTTTGATCACGGCAGACTATATCACTCAAAAAGAGGTAGATAAATCTTTGATCCCGTCCGGCGCAGTAAGTAATCCAGAAGATCTAACGGCTTTGATCAGCGTATATGCAGTAGATCAGGGATCCATTATTACCACTGGGATGTTTACTGCTGTTAATGACATCACAAAGGATATGACGCAGCCGGTAGTGGCCGGATTCAAGGCCGATGATCTGTATCAGGTGGTGGGAGGCGTCCTGCGATCCGGAGACCGAATCAACATCTATCAGGTAAATGATAATGCCAATAAAGGGGATACCTCACAGTCCTTGGCAAACACAGATGATAATTGGACAGACGCATCTTCAGATACGGCAGCATCCCTTGTATGGGGAAATGTGTTTGTCCAGGAAGTATTTGACTCTGCCGGTGCGGTGATCAGTACATCTGACTCTACGACTCCGGCACAAAGAGTAAATATCTACATGGATAACGATAATGTAGCAGCTTTTTATGCTGCACTGGCACAGGGTTCTCTGCGTGTTGTAAAAATCTGCGAATAGATAGTCAGTGGGTGTGACAAAGAAATCGGGTCTGATGACCGGCAGGTTCGAGCCCTGCCCCCACTTTACAGCGATATTTGCTGTGATGATCTTTGACAACTGCATATGGAAATCGGACGAAAAACCTCGGACGAAAAACTGGAAGATGGACTGTAAGATTTTGACGAGAATTGTCATGTAATATATAGAGGTCTCTGTACTTCTTTGTTTTATCGGCATTTTTGTCCAAAATATCGAAACAGAAAATGCCGTAAAATGTATACAGATATTCTGCAAAATGATATAATAATCATATCAAAAAAGATAAAACAAAGAATTGAGTCCGTACTATTGGACACAAAAAAGAAGACTATATTTATACAATAAGCATAGAAAAAGGCTGAAAGGTCTGGGAGGACGAAGAATGAAAAAAAAGATTATTTGTGCTATATTAGTGACAGCACTGGCAGTCACATCTTTTACAGGATGTGGGAAGGCACAGGATAAGGATGCTGCAGAAGTGATAATGGCTGAGACGGAAACAAGGGATCCTGATATCACTGCAGAGGCACAGGCGGCTGTGGACACTTTATTGCCGACGGAGACGGGGAAGCCGGTAGTGACTGAGACGGCAACACCGACTCCTAAGCCCGTAGCGACAAAGGAGCCGGAGACCACAGCAACGCCGAAAGCAGCAGCAACTGCGAAACCTAAGGCAACGGCAACTCCGAAGCCGGCAACAACCGCGGGATCAGGAACGACAGTTGCAGCCAATACTACCAGCACCGGTAAGACTGGTACAACCGCAACAGAAGCGTCGAAAGAGACACCCGCAGCAACAGCAAAGCCGGTACCAACCACGGCACCGACAGCAACGCCCGCAGCTTCCACACCGGCACCTTGTAATCATAATTATGTCAAGGAATATTGGCCGTCTGCACCTACTTGTAACGGCGGTGGAGATTGGACTATGGTCTGCTCTATCTGTGGGGATGTAGGAGCAACAGGAACGGATCCGGCATTACCACACACTCCAGAAACTAGAGTAGAAGTTGATGCAACATACTGTGATGAACACGGTGTCAGAGTTACTTATTGTACGAGTTGTGGAAACGAATTGGGACGAGAAGGATTTGACGGTACGGAGCATGAGTGGACAACTGGAACTTATGAAGCCTGGGATGAAGATACGCATACGGTTGTAGAAAAGGAACGTACCTATTGCAGCCGATGTGGTGTATCACAGTAAGACTGGAAAGGAGACGAGAAAAATGGAAAATACCAAAGATCAGTATATTGGGGCCGAAATACATTCGGCACGGTCAGTGAATCCAGATGGGGAGACGGTAACACTGGACGGAGATACGGTGGTATGGACAGGGGAGGAAGATGTCCTGACACCGGAGGAACTGGAAGAGTTCCATCGAGATGCGATTAAACTGATGGAAAAAAGCGAACAGCAAGAAGAGGTTGCCGTTCGGGGATAAGGGTGCTATTATATATAAAAGGAACAACCGCCCCACAAGGTGGATTGACCAGTTATAAGGATTGCAAAGACCACCCTTTTGCTCGCCAAAGTTTTGGGTGGTTTTGCTGTATAAAATTACTTGAAATGATCCGAGAGTGATGGTATAGTAAAGATAAAGGGAAAGCCAAAGAGGCGGCTACCCCAAATAGCAAAATAACTGTTTAGTACTAAAAACAGCCGTCACTATTGCAGTAGTGGCGGCTATTTCTTTTTGTTATCCTTAAAGATCTGATAGCACAGACCAATAAGAGCAACGATAAACATACAAAATTGGAATAAATCCGCATATGTAACATTCATCTTATCGCCCTCCTTTCATAACGCTGGAGGGTGAACCCTCCGGAGAGGGGCAGCCGCCTTGGCTCTTTGACTTTCCCAGAACTATATCATACCATATATTTGCGTTGTTATAAAGGTTTTGCTATGTGAAACTACTTGAAAAAGTGTAGTGAAAATGCTATAGTAGCTATGAGAAGCTAGTATGTATTTAAAGATGTACAAAGCAAAACCCCAGTAGGTGCAACTACTGGGGTTTTTGCTCAATTTACGGTAGAGCATCCGTTTTGGGCTGGTGCTGTCTATACATCCCTATCCAACCACTTGCAGATATAGTAAGAAACGATACCTGCCAATACAGAGATAAAGAATGCTAATATGTATTCATAGATCAAGGTGTACACCTCCTTCCTGCTGGAAAGAGTCGACAGCGTGATTATCATATCATATAAATTAAATATCGACAATATTCGTCCGAGTAGAGCAGTATGCTCCACTCGGATTTTTATTCTCCGGTTTCCATATGCAGTTGAAATTGATAAATGAAAAAGGAGGATACAGATGATAAGAAAAAAGCGCTATTTAGCTGCAAAGATGGGATTGCTGGCGCTGGGATTGATGCTGCTGTTTCCGGGACAGGCAGAAGCAGCTGATAAGAAGACGATTTATAACAGCCCTTACGTATCGTTCAGCCCAGACGGAAAGGCATTTACAACCTGTGCCGGGGACCAGAATTATACATGGTATGCGGAGGATGACAGTACCACTGTATATACCGGCATAAAATCATCTTTGCGGAGTTTACGAACCGGGGAGCATTATTACAAAGTAGCCAGATGGGGAGAAGTACCTGTTGGATCTTGGAAGGTTGTACATCGTCCGGGACAGTGTATTCATGATGGTTATACCAGTGATGAAAATTGGCATGGTATTCAATTCGGTACACAAAAATGTATGCAGTATTATTATTCTGGCTGGAAGGCATTCTGTGCCGATTGTGGGGAGCCTTTGGAAGACTCAAATATATATATGAGCAGGGAGGCAGCCTCATCCATACAGTACTTAGATCTTGGAAGCGAAAAAAATCCTGTTTTTTATTATTACCTTTGTCCTTTTTGCCGGAACTTAGAGCAGGGAGTGGGATTATCTGCGCATTGGTGTAAAGAGATATCGTGGAATCAGTATCGGGTTGTCTATAAAGCTAATTCGGGTGTAGATGGGTACAATGGATATATGGATTATAGTTATCACATGTACAACAACGAAACAATATATGAAGGTGAGACAGTAACTCCTGTTACACATTTGACGGAGAATAATTATACCAGAGTTGGATATGTATTTACTGGATGGAATACCAAGCAAGATGGATCAGGAGTCTCTTTTACCGATAAGGAAGAGATATACAATCTTAGTAGTTCAGATTGGAATGATCAAAGTACATGGACAGATACGGATAGAGGAACTATTACTTTATACGCACAGTGGAGAAAAAGTGAAAGTACGCTTGTAATTGACGCAAATGGAGGAAAGTACGGTGGATTAGATAAACAATCGATCACTCAGTTATATTTGAAAAAATATGTCTTACAGGCGGATTTTATTCAGGCACCGGAGGGATATCAGGTATCCTTTGAAACGAATGGTGGATCAACAGTAGAAACTATTTTGGGAACGAAGCACTTTGTTGAGTGGATGCGGGAACAGCCTTTTAAAGGATGGTTAGATGATAACAAGTATATATTTACAGCACCGGATGGAAATGTAGATACGGTAAAGGCTGCGTATCATTCCGATCCGATTACTTTACCGGTTACGACCAAAGATGGCTGGTCATTTGGCGGTTGGTATTATGATTCGGATTTTAGCCTGCCTGCTGGCGGAGCCGGAGATCAAATTATACCATCCAAAGATATGACGCTGTATGCGCAATGGGTAGATCTTAGGCTACAGGCGGTAGATAACTACGAGGTAAACGACGGAAAAGGTGCGGTAGATTTATCCTGGTCACAGTCTGATCAGAATAATAAGACCTATCTTGTATACCAAAAAAAAGAGGATGGAGCGTGGATCAGGGTCAACAGTGCAAATGACATCAGCAGCACGACAGTCATTGATCAGACATATACGTTTGACGGACAAGCAAAGCAATATACTGTACCGTATACAGGTCTCTATTCTATAAATGCTATGGGAGCACAGGGGCAAAGCTATGGTTCCTATACCGGAGGCTATGGTGGTAGTGTTACCGGAACATTTTGGCTGCGAAAAGGTGAGATCTTAACATACGTAGTTGGTGGTCAAAATGGCTACAATGGTGGCGGTAACGCATCTTCTTTTGGTAATGGTGGGGGCATGACTTCTGTTGTGTCCAATCAAAAAGGAACTCTTCTGATTGCTGGTGGAGGCGGCGGAGCATTTTCACATGGCAACGGAAATGCTGGTGGAAGCGCGGCCAGTGTAATTGATGGCAATGCAGGGCAAGCAGGTATGGCTGGTGGGGGAGCCGGTTATCAAGGAGGTACAGCAGGGGAAAGACTTGTACATCATCATACCTCAGCTTGCGATACGTCAAGATCTATTATTGGATCCTTTAGGAATAATAATTACTCCTATGAGGATGATGACGATGATCGGTATTATGTCAAGCAAAGAATTGCCAATGTATCGGCAGATGGCTTCAAGTATTTACATTTTAGTGGTTTGATAAATCAGCAGAGAGGCCATAGAATTAGTGCTGGTTCTGGAACGTTAAAGGTTTATAACCAGAACGGTTTGATTTTTCAGAAAAGTATTTATGATATTGAGTCATTTATTAGGACAGAATATCAAAGAGCTATAGCGGGAAATTACGGCGGTGAGAATAATTATTCCAGTTATTCTCATGCTAACTATGATTTTGATGATAACGATCAAGCTGTATATGAAGACACAGATTATGTGTGGCTACATTATAACGGAGATGGTTCTGTAACAAAGTGGAGAAAAGATGGTGCTGATGATGACTATATTCCTAATCCATCGGCAAATGCAACATCGTATTTTATACCAAGTGCAACTCGGGGTGGTTCGAGTTGGTTTTATGGAATTAACTGGTACTTTAAATATGACATACCAATTCCTGCAGGAAGCACAAATATACGAATAGAATTTGAAAGTGAGCACGAGACAGAAAGTTATCTTTCAGTGAGCGTTCAGGAAGCTGTTTTAACGGGGAGAATAGGATGTGGAATGACAGAAGGACAGGTTATTTCATCGAAACCGGCATATGGTGGCAGTAATTATGTCAATTCTTCATATGCACTGATGTATGAAATGAATAGCGGAGAGCGTAGCGGATCCGGGATCGGTGAGTTGCACTCCAAGGCTATTGGATATCAGGAGAGTCTGGATCTTGCCGGGGTTACGGCTACTGACTTTGCAGCTCCAGACAAGATATCGGATCAAGTCACAAAAGAGCCCTTGGATGGTAAATCAATTCGCGTCACATGGCAGGTGCCGAGCGATAATGGTACGGATTATTACCATAAAGTGGAATCTTACCTAACGGGAAGCACATCAATGCTATGCGAATCTAATGTTACGAAAAATACGCTGGTTAGTGGCGTGAAGGGATATTACTATCTCGTAGACCAAAATGGGGATACGGTTGTTACCGGCAATGCAAATTATGTACAGGTTCCTCATGTAAATGTGGTAACGGCAGAATACAATCAGTATTTGCATATTGCAGCGGTCGATGTGGCTGGAAATATCAGTGAGACAACGCATATCCTCATTGACGCCAAAGATGTACTATGGAAGCTTTATACGAAGCAGCTGGTCATTGATGCATCTGCAGATAATGTATATCCGGCAACGGATAAGAGTTGGTACGTGCGTGCCGATGGCAGTACTCCATTTACCCTAAAAAATGAGGCTTATATGGATGGTACGGCAAGCCGGGGATACCAACTTAACGAGACTATCTACGAGACTGTATCAGATGATAGCAGCGTAGCCCGAAATATAATCCGCACAGCATCCACTGAGATAGCAGATACATCCATCAGGACAGATGCAAATGGATTGTCTTATTCGACGGATGGCACAACGGCGCTGCAGCAATATTCATACTCTTACACAGTGAGATCTAACAAAAACAGAGACCTTATGGGAGTACAGAAATTTACAATCAGCAGAGATCTGTCCGGACAGACGATACAGGTTATTCCGGTTGCGGAAGCAGACAAAGAATCGGATAAAGTGTACTCGGCGCATGAACTGGATGAAAAGAATAAGATCACTTTAATAGCGGACGGAGAAGCGCCGGTGATCCGCGGATTGGAAATAATGGAAGACAGAGATCTGATTGACCGGCGGGATGGATCTATAACAGTAACCGTTACGGCAGATGACGATTTGAGCGGTGTAAAAGACTTTTATGTGGTCATCAAAAACACAGATAATGCTATAACCAAGACTTATCTGCCAGATGTAGATGGAAGTATCCGTATCACTATCACGGAGGATGAACCCATATTTAGTGGAGATTTCACGGTATTGGGATATGCCGTGGATAATGTCGGAAATGAAAATAATCTAAGCTATGGCACGACGGAATTTGCTCTGGCCAGTAGCGTAGAACGTATTCTTTCCCCGCACGATCCTATATTTAAATGTGGAGAAAGCGGAATACTTACGTTTACGACCTGGGGCTATGCCGACCGGGTGGAAGTTATTTTCCCGGAGAGCATGACTGCACTGGATCCGACTCTGAACAAAGTATATGACTATACAGACTGTCCGGGATATATGATCACGGAGCATTTACAGTTTATGGTGCCGCTTTATACGCCGGAGAATCAGAATCTGGAGATAACGGTACGTGCGTATAAGGGAGACAAGAAGCTGGAGGATCATCCGACAATCAGCGTAATCGGAGTATCAGGTACTGTGTTAGACGAGTTTCGGACAAGGCTGAGATAGGATGGTTACGATATTATGGATCCTGTTGGCGTATGGCAGCTATCAGATTGGCTGGCAGTTGCAACTACAGGATCCTGATCCCAAATTGAGTGATACATTACAACGTAAATGTTGTAAATGGCAGCATTTGATAGTGTTTGCTTATTTACTGTTATTTAGATGGGCAGAGATATGCCAGAGCGAGCAGAGAGATGTAATGCAGATCACACAGGCATATATGATAGGATCTTTGCTTTTGGCAGCATGGATAGATCATTACATACAGCTTATTCCGGATATGGTTTATGTACCCGGATTAGCCGGTGGAATCGTATGGCTTATTTATTCCAATCCCGGAGAGGGTATTGTAATAAATTTGCTTATCTTTGTTACTATACAAATACTTATATTTCGTCGTTTGTACGGTGAATCTGATTGCCTGGCATATATATTGTGCGCTGCATATTTGGCCGGATGCGGTAAGCAGTTGATAGATTATTTATTGTTTATGCTCTTAACCGTTTTAATGGAGCTGATCGTTCAAATAAAGAAAAAGAATATATCACATGGAAAGTTAAGGAAACCGGTGCCGCTGATCCCGTATATGATGGGAGCCATGCTGCTCTATAGATTTATTTTGTAAGTCGGTTTCAGAGAGGAGTAACAGATGGATGCAAGTGCTTTGGAATATGAGAGAGTGATGGAGAAAAAGAAACAATTATTGATTAAGATCCAGGAAACAAAGACAGGAATTCGGAATAAGCAAAACCAGTTGAAAATACTGGAGGAGGGACTGCAAAAAATCAAGGATCAGGAAGGGAAAGAATCCGTAGGTGGAAAACTGAATATTTTTTTAAGAGACTTCAGTGTGATTCTGGAGGCAATGAGAACTGAGAAGGCTTTTATGGAGACAAAGTATGCAACGCAGTCTGCACAGATATATTACAGAGTGGAAAAGAGTGTGCTTGAGGATTATATAAAAAGGCTTTCCGAAATAGACATATCAGAGTTTATGGATTATTGCAAACAGTTAGGTTTTATACGTACGGAGGGAAATAAGTGTCTATTTTCCAGTGGAAAAGTGCGAGCATATTTTTTACCAAAAAAAATAATTGATAATTTAAGTATCTGATAACAGGTAAAAAAGAGGTTTCAAATTTATTAAAATGCGATCGCGCAGATACCCAGTATATATGAGGGAAAACAAATAAGTATGTACTATGATTGAAAAGATTTTTTTGAAAGTAATACTTCGATTTTTTTTGCTTTTTTCTAAAAAAATAAAAAATATAAGAAAACCTTGACAGTGCATACGGATTCCATCATTCTATTGCCGGATAAGGAGCTGATAGCAATGTTGAACTTATTGGTTAAGGAATATTTAGCAATATGCGAGTATCTATTGGAACTGGAAAAGCGGCGCCAAGAAACGGAAGAACTGCCACTGGTACGTAAAGGACAGTTGTTGGTAGACAAAGATATGTTGACAATGTTACTGGATAAAAACAAGTACGAAACGGCTACGAATAAATTAAAGTATTGGAAAGACCTGGCATGGATTGATGCCGAAGAAAAACGGCTGACGAAAAGAATCTGTATTAATAATCGATACCGGCCGCTGATCGTCATTAATATGCAAAGATATGAATGCATTCGTGACCTGAGTATTGAGTTGAAAAAACTCTGATAGTACTTAAAAAGCGATGTACATATAGCGTGTTCATATGGTGAGATTTAATATCCGAAAAATGTTCATTCACAAAGGCTGACATCTATGCGGGTAAAGCCCAAAATATGTACATCACGATAATAGGCTATATAACGTAGTTATATAGCATAATGCAGAGTGGAATATATCCATGCATGTTTTTCGCATGGATATAAGGAACGGCTGCATCCTATCAGCGGTCCGGTTGCGGACCGCTGATAGGGGGCAGATGCATTATGCTGGATAACGAAGTGGGTGGCCGCTGTTCCGTGTGAACATGGATCACACGGAACATGACATGACGACAGAAGAGGAGAGCAGTAGATGAGCCGGAAGGAAAAGCAAGGAAGAAACTATGAGAATGTTAACAAGGGGTGTTTTCTGACAGCAGGAGAGTACAACATTCCGATTCTGGCTCCAGTGGAGTACCGGCAATGTGAATGGGTGGGATTCAACTATGCATCTTCCGTAAAAGACCGGAGAGGTAAAGGAATTCACTTCTTTTTAGAGGATTATCAGTTTACCCGGCTTTGGGGAAATATCGATTATTATGTACCAATGCTTTCCAGTTATGACAGCATCATGACACCGGATTTCAGCCTATATACCGATTTCCCGAAAGCATTGCAGATTTATAATCACTATAGGAAGCATTGGATTGGCGCTTATCTTCAGCAAAAAGGACTTCATGTAATACCAACTATCTGCTGGAGTGACAGAGATTCTTTTCACTGGTGCTTTGACGGGGAACCTACACAAGGAGTCGTTGCTGTTTCTTCGATAGGAACTCAAAACAGCAGGAAGCGTAGAGATCTTTTTTTGGCAGGTTATTTTGAAATGATGGACAGATTACAACCGACACACGTTATCTTCTGCGGAGCAGTGCCGGAAGAATGTAGAGGGGGCATTGTCAGAATCAAAGCATTTAGTGAAAGGTTTCATGAGGCAGAAATATCGCAATGGTAATAAATTTACAGTTTTTCGGTGGGCGTGGTGCCAGCAGCGGAATAAGCGAAAAAGGCAATGCATATGGAACCCAGTACAAAATATTACTGGAGTATGAAAATATAAAATTTGTCACTAATGCAGGAAAAAATTATGAAGCGTTAATGGAAACAATGACCAATGGGAGAACGTATGTACAAATTGGTGGTGAAGAGATTCTCAGAATTGTTCAGATGGATGAGAACAACCGGAGAAACAGGGTAATTGAGTTTGACAAGAAAAATAAGCAGTGGCATGTTCATCAAGGGTATTTGCATTCGGAAAACTCTGAAAATCAGCATGATCCATTAAGTATTTCAGATGTCAGACTGCTTGAAAAAGTTAAGAAAATATGGCATAATCATAGAGAGCAAATATAGTTTAAGTCGGGTAGAACACTTTGGAATGAGAGGTCTGCGTTCAAATCGTCAGTATTTGCCATAAGCCTTACGGCTCTATGATAACCATAGAGTTCGTAAGGCTTTTTTATTATAAAAATCAGAAAGGCTGGAAATGGAAGATGGGAGGCAGAGGAAGTAGTTTCGGTGTAGAAATCATAGCAGCGGTTTCACCATATGGATCTCAAGATGCCGAAATACAAGAGTTGAATGTGGCAGGTATGACACCGATGGATCGCGGCAGCCGATTTACCAATGCAGAGAAGACACTGGATTATCTGGAAAGAAAAAAACTGCAGGAGACAAGAGAGCAGGTACAGGTACTGGATGATTACGGATACGTAACGAGAGCTTTCCAGGGAGACGAACACAGCTGTGCTGTAGATGACAAAACACAGCAGTATGCCCGGGGGAAAATAGTAACACATAATCATCCCTCGGAGTACGGCGGTACCTTTTCGGATGCGGATATCTCTTTTCTCAGTCTTGGAATGAAGGAACTGAGAGCTTCAGCGAAAGAAGGTACATACAGCATAAAGGCAAAGAAAAATGCCAACCCTCACGGACTGATGAAGGCATACCTGAGAAGTGCACCAAGAATGCAGGACGCGATGAGAGAAATCGCACTGGAAATGGCACGAAAAAAATATACTTCTAAAAAAGCCTATGAGAAAGCAAACAGAAAGGCACAGTTGGAAGTTATTCATAACTGGTATCAAAGAAATGTGAAAAGATATGGATTTGAGTACAACTTTTATCCAAGGGAGGATGCATAAATGAAAGGATTAAATTTAGACGAAAATTTAAACCGGCTGATACAGGAAAATTCGGATTGGGCATGGGAACAGGCGAAGAGAGAACGGGCGGAAATGGAAAAGAAACAGAAAACGCAGGGCGGAACTGACGGTAAAAAGGATGAAGTATGACATTTTAGAGCCGTATAAGGAATTTTTATACGATCAGCTTACGGCCAACACTGCAAGAAAATATTATTCCTGCATGGTGAAATTACTCCAGGGAGTAGAGATCAACCGGGTGGAAGAACTGTCGCTGGAATACCTTCAGAAAGAACTTCCGCAGAGATTCCGGACCAAAAATGAGTTCAGCGCTGCAAAGAATGCGCTGCGGCTGTTCGGAGAGTGCTATCCGCAGCTACAGATGCCTGCAAAAGAATACTTCAAAGAAGAAAGCCTGAAAAAGAGAAATTATACGAAGAAGCCGGGAAAAGTGATTCATTTGAAGACTACTATGCGTAAGATCAATCAGATTGAGAATCCAAAATTGAAATATGCCTATCGTCTCGCTGTAATCTCGGGGCTACGGGTATCTGAACTTGCAGATCTCAGGCCTTCGGATTTGGCATTTACGGAGGGACGTATAACGGTCACAGTCCGGAATGGTAAAGGTGGGCACGGGGGTGAAATTACGTGCAGGCAGGATCCCTATTTGTATGATCGTTTACAGGACTATGTTTCTAGGGTACAGGCTACACAGGGAGAGAAGCTGTTTTATAGCGAAGCCACGATGCGAAAAGAAGCAGGACGCCTGGGAATGGAATGTCATGATCTGCGCCGCATTTATGCGATACTCAGCAGACGGGAGTTAAAAGCGGTGATGCCTGCGGCACAGGCAGACAGAGAGGTGCAGCGCAGCATGCGGCATGTAAGATTTTCTACGACAAAAAGATATCTGTATAACCGGAAACTGCGGATGGATTAAAGCGGATGGATTGCACAGGAGAAAAACAATGGATAAAGAACTTAACAGCTTGCTGGAAAGTATTTTGCTCCTTCTGATACAAATGCTTAAGGGCTTTATAATGGGTGTCTGGCATGGCCTGCGGAAAGCATTACAAAACAAGTGGTATCTGACTGGAATCGGGATCACTCTGGTGTTCAGTGTGATCTGTATCACAGAAAAAGCTATGGTCTGCAGAATGATCCCGGAAACTATCCCGGAATGGCTGCAGCAGGGAATTTATCTGATGCTGTTGGCAGCGCCGGTGATCTATCTGTTTCTGATCGGGCAGACGGGACAAAAAAATTATGACAAATGCTTTGAAGATATCGGATTCAAGGGAAAGAATGGTAAATTTCCGAAATATGCCGGTAGCAGCAAAGAGGGTAAAAAGATACTGCTTTTTTTCCAGTCTACGATTCCGCTGTCGGAATGGCGCTCCTCCCGGGAACGGCTGGAGACTGCTTTGGACTGCAGTATCATAAAAATTGAAAACGGAAGAAATAAGCGGACAGTAAAATTAACTACGTTACCATCGGATTATAAGATACCTACGATGGTGAAATGGTCAGAGGAATACTTGAATGACAAAAATGGTGTCCTTACACTGGGAATCAGTGCACTGGATACAATATCTTTTAACTTGAACCGGGTACCGCATGTACTGGTTGCGGGTGAGACCGGATCCGGAAAGTCAGTGATACTACGCTGCCTGCTTTGGCAGATGATTGAGCAGAGCGCAAGAGTCTATATGATAGATTTCAAGGGCGGCGTGGAGTTCGGAAAGCAGTATGAGCAATATGGAGAGGTTATTACGGAAAGAGAACGTGCACTGCAGGTCCTGGATTTGCTGGTGAGGGAAAATGAATATAGACTGCATGTATTCAGGGACTTGGAGGTTAAGAATCTCGATGAATACAATAAAAAAACCAGGCAGAATCTTTGTCGTATAGGGGTGTTCACCGATGAGTTGGCAGAAATGTTGGACAAAAAAGGCGTGGCAAAAGAGGAAAAACAGATATACGAACAGATCGAAGGGAAATTATCTACTTTGGCAAGATTGTCCAGGGCAACAGGGATCAACTTATTTATGGGAGTGCAGCGTCCGGATGCTAATGTATTAACCGGTCAGATTAAAAATAATATACCGGTCCGAATATCAGGGCGTTTTGCGGATAAAACCGCCAGTGAGATTGTCCTGGGAAATACAGATGCGGTAAATCTTCCTGATATTAAGGGTAGATTTCTTTACAAGGTTGGAAATGAAACTATAGAATTTCAGAGTTTCTACTTTGATGATGAGACAATGCTTCATGAGGTCTGCGTGGATCAGGGAGAAATGTTGACGGAAGCGCCGGTATATAAAGTACCAGAACATAAGATACCGGTGCGGAAAAATGAAAACAAAAAGGCAGAAGTGGTACGATCCGGAAGAAAAGAGAAAAAGGTGACGGCAGTCAAAACGAGTGGTGAAGAAAAGAATTCTTATGAAGATCCATTTGTAGGCATGAACAGTCGGGAAATCGAAGAAGAGATGAGACGGATGGATGAAGAGGACCTGAATCTGAATTTTGGAGATTTTTAATGACGAAGGAGACAAGGCATGGAGAAGAACAAAAATAGGAGGACTTTTGAATTTTACAAAAAAAACGGGAAACGAGAAACAGACACCGGAGAACATAAGGAAACAAAAAGAGGAAAAAGAACAGGCGGAACTTTGCGAAAAAACACGTTGTTGTGTGTGGGCAGAGCAATATTATGGATCATGCTTATTTTCTTCTTTGTCCGGGGCGTAATCGTGACATTCCGACCAGACACACTGACGGAAGCCCAACAGGTAATCAGCGACTTTAGAAAGGAACTTGTGACGGAAAAGAAGCTGAATAATGAGGTACTGAGCTTTGCCCAGAACTTTGTATATGAATATCTTACATACACTGCAGGGGAAGAAAAGGATTATAAGGAACGTCTGAAACAGTATATCACAACTACATCAAATGTGAGCGATACGGAAATATATAAGGGTGCGCAGAAGGCGGTGTACGTGCAGGCATACCGCATGGATCAGCTAGACAAGGAACATTTTGACGTATATGTGCTGGCGGAAGTGCAGTATGAGTATTACAGGGAACAGGAAGCTACACAGGAGAGCGCAGAAACCAGAATGAAAGTTCCGGTATTGTCACGGGATGGCGAGATGGTGGTGGACGGGCTCCCCATGTTTGTAAATGATAATACGTTTATGGAAGATTATCAGATTCAGGAATACAGTGGACAGGCTGCAGACGAACAGACTGCTGCAGGAGCAGGAATGGCAGTTACCAGTTTCCTGAAGGCCTATTACGAGCAGGATGAAACAGTCATTGACTATTATCTGAGTCAGGATGCGGACCGAAGCAAATTTATAGGGCTGGATGGTCGTTATACATTTGATCGTATGCAATCCGTTCGCTGCTATCAGGAGGAGAGTATGATCGTATGCATCGCAGAATATAAAATATCTGATGTCGTAAATGGAGCAAAGCGGTGGCAGAAGGTCCGGCTCAATGTTGTAAGGGGCAGTGATGGAAAGTACTATATCCAGTCTATGTCTGCCAGAACAACGATGTAAATTTTTAATCAGTGTCCTGCGGATGAATATCATTCGTTAAGATAAATAAAAATAGGAGGAACATAATATGAGGAAAAATGAAAAGGAACAGAAAAGAACAATGCAGGGAAAAAGTATCATGATGGGAATTTCCACACTTGCATTATTGATCAGCAACAGTATGGTGGCATTTGCTTCCAGCGGCAATTACGGCCAGAATGGAGCAAACTGGATGTTGGATCAGATCTTTTGGGTAGCGTTGGTGGCATTTATCGTCGGAGCAGTTGTGATGGCGGCGAAAAAGAACACGATCGGTGTAGTCACGACTATTATTGTTGGAGCAGTTGTCTGCTACTTTATTAAAAATCCTACCACCTTATCGGATATCGGGGAAAAGATTATGGGTACTGTATTGCAATAAAGGAGCTTTGCATGGCAGAAGAAAAGAAACAGAGTGTGACGGTGTACTCTTATCGTAAAGTATGGTTTGTGGAAAAAAAGATATATGCGTTCCAGAATATAGTACTGCCGTTTCCGATAGCACCGTATGAGGTATTGGAGTTTTTAGCTGTAGTAGGAGCAATGCTGGTAATGGGCCGGATATTTCCAATCCTGAACAACATACCGGTAGTGCTCCGCTACGGCATGCTGCCGTATGTTACGGTAAAATATCTCATGAAAGTAAAACTGGATGGAAAAAATCCGGTGAAATATTTTTGCGGCTATCTGCGGTTCCTGTTTACCAGAAAGGAATGCATCGAGCGGTTCCGAATCTGCAGAGACCATGGAGTGACAGTAAGAATCAACTGGAATTGCGGCAGAAGGCTGGAATAATGGAGGAAAAGGATGTATCAGTGTCCCATTTCGTTTTTTACAAAAAATATAATTTTTAACCAGGATAAGAGTGCATGGGCGGTATATAAGCTGAGTGGTTTTGATTATGACTTTCTGGACGATGATGCAAAAATTAAGATACTGCACAAAACGGCACGTTTCCTCAGCGGAATCCTGTCAGAAGCACAGATACTTATGCTGCCCATCGAACAGGATATACAGGGGCAGTTCGAGTCTCTGAGGCATCACCTGGATAAAAAAGATCCGCTTTATGAGGGGGCACTTTTTCACCTGAATGAAACAGAAAAATATCTGGCCAAGAGTACCAGAAATCAGGGAGATGCAAATGACTATTCCTCCTACATTGTGGTGAAATTGTCGGACAGCGGGGAATATGAACTTTTATCGGATTTGAAGCAGGGTTTTCAGTATTTCATTAAGGATCCGGTAAATGCCATTAATACCTTCATGGCATTAGACACCAGGGACATACTGGAAACCCGGCTGACACATTGTGCAGACATGGCTGATAAATGGTTTTATTCGCAGAATAAAAAACTACAGCTCGTGCCGGTAGATGGTCTGGAGTTACAGTGGCTGATCCGGCGGGGGAGTTTCCGGGGAATATCCGGAAATCATTTATTCTATGCGGACAGGGATAAACATATCTGGAATCCGGTGGCAGACCAGGACGAGACACAAAATGGGGAAAAGATACTGCATCCTTACAGTAAGGATATCGTAAGTCTTTTCTCCGGGAGCATCCATCAGGAAAAAAGATATTTGAAGGTAGTACATGATAAGAACAGAGTTTCTTATCAGACTTTTCTTGTGTTTACCCATATTCCGGAAGTACTGGAGCACCCGGGAAATGAGTGGCTGTATATGCTGCAGCAGATGAATGTGCAGGCGGAGGTCTGTATTCACATCAAAACCAAGGACTATCGGGAAGCGATTCGTAAAGTTGAATCCAAAAAGATGGAGATAGACAGTCAGATGGAGCATATTGCTGGGGCGGGTGGAGACATCCCGGATGATCTGGCAGATGGAAAAGAATATGCAGATATCCTGGAAGCTGAATTAAAAAGCCAGAGATATCCGTTGCTGGAAACGGTAGTCACGATTGGCATTTCAGCAGACAATCTGGAAGAAATGGAGAAAAAGGCGGTAACAGTACGTGGCATTTATGAAGATTTTGCTTTTGGCATAGAGCGTCCGCTGGCAGATCAACTGAAGCTTTTCATGCAGTGTATTCCCGGAATGGGAGTACTGACAGGGGATTATACCATGCCATTAACGCCAGTCACGCTGGGCAGCGGAATCATAGGAGCTACACATGAGCTGGGAGACCATGTAGGCCCTTACATAGGGACAACCGGCGCAGAAGGAAAACAGGTATTTCTGGATCTGGGCAGGGCATGCCTGCTAAACAAATCTGCATCCGCGACTTTTTATGGTAATCTGGGAGTTGGTAAATCATTTAATGCAAACCTGCTGTTGTTTCTGACGGTTCTGTATGGTGGCTATGGTCTGATCTTTGACCCGAAAGGAGAGAGAAGCCACTGGGTAGAGCAGTTCCCGCTTCTGCAGGGGCAGATTTCTCTGGTAACGCTATCCCCGGACAGAACGAATCAGGGCAAACTGGATCCCTATAATATGTATCTGGATAACCGGGATGAAGCTGATGAGCTGGCGATCAATGTGATATCGGAACTGCTGCGTATAGCGCCGGCGTCCGAAGAATATACCGCTATACTGGAAGCACAGCGTATCATGCGCGATGAAGATGTTCCATCTATGAAAAAACTGATTGCAATTTTGAAGGAATTTCCCAGGGAAGATGAACTGTCGGAAAGGGCCAGATATCTTGCAAGGCGTCTGGGACTGCAGGCAGAGACAGGAATGTCCAGACTGTTATTCGGGGATGGTTCAGAAGATGCGATCACTTTGAAGAACCGGCTGAATATTTTACAGATTGAAAATCTGAAAATGCCAAGCCCCAGCACACCGAAGGATAATTATACAAGCGAAGAACTGCAGTCTCTTGTATTGATGGCTGTGGCATCCCACTTTGCCAAGAAATTTGCCCTGGAAAAAAGGGATGTGTTCAGTGTAGTCCTGTTCGATGAATCCTGGATGCTGGGAAAGACTGCAGAGGGAGTCAAACTGTTTGATTACTTATCCCGTATGGGCAGATCTCTTTATACAGGGTGTATCTTTAATGGACATTCCGTTACGGATATTCCCAGTGAAGGAATCAAGAATACCATATCCTATAAATTCTGTTTCCAGACAACGACAGACGGGGAAGCGGAACGGATGTGTGAATACATGGATCTGGAAGCTACGCAGGAGAACAAGGAGGTTTTGAAGAATCTGAAAAATGGGGAATGTCTTTTCCAGGATCTTGACAGGCATATAGGAATACTGCGTTTTGATGCCGTATTCCAAGATATCATAGATCTCTTTTCTACCACTCCGAAGGCGAAGGGGCAGGAAGAGGAACTGGAAGCAGAACAGATAGATCAGACGGAGACAGAAGAAAGCAGGCAGTCGGAGAAAAAAGTGGAAGAAAATCAAACGGAAACAATGGAGGATGAACTGAATTTTGAGTTTGACATGGAAGAACTTTTGAAAAAGGAGTCTGTATGAAAAAAGCGTTCCTTTTCAAAATAACGTTGTTGTTTGGAACGATGTTTTCCGGTATTTTACTGTTGCTTTTACTCTTTGTGGTATGCATGGATGGAGGGGCTGAGTCCAGCCTGTACATCCCGGCAGATGATGAGACAGCGGCAGCTTATCAGGCCATCTGTTCTGAAACGGGTGTGCCCTGGGATATAGCTCTTATGGCGGATGTGCTGCTTGCGGAGCAGCTGGGCCAGCGGATAGAGGAGAGAGAACCGCTGATCACGTCGCTGCAGTTCTGCATCCTCACAGTGACAGAACAGGAGGCCTATGAAGAAGAAATTACGGAAAACGGACAGAAATATCAGGTGACACGATGGCGGGATGTGGATCAGAAAATTTATGCAGGAACAGACGGAATTTGTGAATATCTGGATATAACGGAATCCTGGTTTGCTGGAAAAACCATACAGGACGTATTAAATGCCCTGCAGGAAAAAAGAGAAGAAGATCAGGACGAGGATACGGACTATCTTCCGGCATTGTCTGTAAATGAAGCATATGAAGAAATTTTAAAAAAGCGTATTGGCCTGACGTATAAAAACAGCGATACAGTTCTCAGCATGCATAACAGTCAGTATCTGGCACAGGTATATGGCTATGTTTATGGGTTTGATGAAATCGAACTGCCAGAGCTTGTAGTCGGGGATGTGACCAGACAGGAACTGACACAGGTAGCAGCATCCCTGCTTGGCCATCCTTATCTTATGGGAGGCAAGTCTCCCTCTCAGGGATCGCCGAAAGGCCCGCTTGACTGCAGCGGTTTTGTAGACTGGGTATATATACAGTGCTTTGGCACCGGTGTCAGCGGTGGTGGAGTGCCGGATGGAGTAGCCATGTCGGGTACGGCATTGCAATGGTATGCTACTGCTCCGATATCCATGGAGGATCTGCAGATCGGTGACCTAGCTTTTTTACAGGATCCGGCAAAGCTGGGAAAGGGTAAAATCAACCATGTAGGCATTTATATCGGGGAGTACAACGGGGCAAAATATTTTATTCATTGCGCAGGAAGAGCCTACGGCACAGAGGATTTACCCAATGGGCGTGTCGGTATATCACGGCTGAGTGGCAGTAACGATTATAATCCGGTTACGGGAGGACATTTTTCACCGGCAATGAAAGGTTGTAATTTCCGGTATTTTCGAAGACCTAATTTTGCTTTTCGGGAGGATTAGCAATTATGAAATATAAGATCAAATATGTAATTTGTATGATAGCTTTCCTAGCTGGTCTGCTGCTCCCGGTGCAGCCAGTAGCGGCGTCCTCCAGTGCAATCGGAGAGGTACAGGAATTTAATAATCTGTCTGGCAATGCAAAATATCTGGGATCAGCATACCGGGATAATTATTCCCTGGATATTGCGGAGGTAGAGCTGTCGGATGGAATAGGAGAGTATCTGGCCGGTAAGACGATGGAAGGACTGAATGCTTTGGCGAGATTCTTCTTTTTCGTGGAAAGAATTTTGGCGTATCTTATGATTGTTGTATTTTATGTCAGTTTCAACCTTAATCTGGTGGATCTGTTTGGATCCCAGGTATCTGTAATACAACAGGCACTGAATGACAGTATTTTCCAGCCCCTCTTTTTGATGGGATGTGCCGCCGCCTTCTGCGTGCTGATCGGGAGAATGGTACGCCAGGATCTTGCGGGAGCGTTGGGGCAGATCGTAAAGGTAATAGCGATTGTAATGTTATCAATCTTGGTTGTCACAATGTCGGATACTATGCTGTCGATGGGTAACAACATAACAAAGGAAATTAGTCTGGAAATACTGGTAGGAGTGAATTCAGCGAATGGCTATTCAGATAATATTAATGCTTTTTCCGGAGAGGCTGCCGGTATCCTCTGGAACAATATGGTGCATCAGCCCTGGCTGACCATGGAGTTCGGTTATACGGCAAGTGATGATCAGGTGCTTGGTATCTTATCGTACAAACCAGATGCAACAGAGAGAAAAGAAACGGTAGCTGCTGATGGAAGCGGCAGCTTTTCCGTGGATAGGGCTACAGAACGACTTGGATTTGCATTTCTGTACCTCATCCCCTGCATTATGAAATGTGGTATATACATCATTATAGTGTTGATACAGCTGGTTTTTCAGCTCCTTTCCATTGTATATCTGTTTATGGCGCCTTTAATTCTTATTGTATCACTTTTTCCAGGATATGACGGACTGATAGGCGGATGGCTTCGAAAGATTCTGGAGACCCAGATAAGTATATTGGTTTTGTCAATGATCATCGGAATTTTAATAAAATTTGACGAACTTGTATTTGAATGGTCGAGATCCGTAGGGTTTGGATGGCTAATTGCACTAACGATTCAGATCGCAATAGCAATCGCTCTCTTCCTGAACCGGAATAAGCTGTTAATGGCAATGTCAACGGTGCAGCGGGGAGTATCCAATCCCAGATATCTGCGTAACCGGATGCGGCTTTCAGGCAACGTATATGCGGATGCGCCGAAGGCAGCAAAAGAAATCAAAAGAGCAGCAAAGTGGACTGCTGGTAAGGCACAGTGGATCGGCGGTAAAGCGGCTAGTGCGGGAGAAGGTGTGGCATCCTGGGTCGAGGATAAGAATGTTCCGGTGTCCTGGACAGTGAATCCCTTTCTGAAAAATCAGGAAACGGAAACGCAGGAAGAGACATCACCAAAAGCTACACAAAGCAGGGTGAAAAAAAGGAGTGCAGCGGGATCTATCAGAGAATCGTTTGACATGGATCCTAAAAACAGTGATACCGGACAGCGGAGAGCATCGTCAGGGCAGCCCTCACAGGAAGAAAAGAGAGACAGTGAATCTATACGCATGATATCAGAAGATCTGGTACGGAATCTTAACCAGCTTGCCATGGTAGTAGATGCTGTCGGAGACAATCTGCATGATAATATACGGGACAACGGTGCCGTGGAACGTCCGGTCTTAGGAGACAAAAAGGAAGAGGACAGAAAAGAAATTACCTTAAACGTTAAAACACCGGATGGAAACGAGCAATCCGTACACGCCGGGATGCAGAACCAGCAACCGTTGGAAGTGCAGATGCCGCTTGAAACAACCAGACATGATAATTTGCAGGAAAACAGGGAGGATGAAAGAGAAGATAACAGGAGGCCGACAATCAGGCAGCAAAGGCCTAGAATAAATGCAGAAACACCTGAAAAGGTCAAAACACAACAAGTCATTCACTATACTGAAAGAATAAGAGAGTAAATACAGCAACCGGAATACGCTGCAGAAGAACCGGAGAAACCTACACAGCAGGCGAGACCCACCACGCAGGCTATGAGAAATGATGAAAAGACTGATACTGTACAAGACAGGAAAGCAGATGATCCGGCTGTACAGCCAGCGGCAAAGGTACAACCGGATAAAAAGATAACGAAAAAAGCGAACCGGCGCCCGGAAAAAAAGTTACCTCAAAGAGAGACCGGGGTTGAAAGAGAAAAATTCACGAGAAAGGGATAAAAAGTGAAAAAATTAAAGGCGGAGACCTTCAGGGACTCCGCACTTTCTTTACAACACAGGTGATGATGCAACATGAAATACAACATAAAACAGAAAAACCCTTGAAAAATCAAGAGTTTTAAGAAGCGCGAGACGGGGATCGAACCCGCGACCCCCTCCTTGGCAAGGAGGTGCTCCACCGCTGAGCCACTCGCGCATATCTTACGGACAAGTTATAATATACTATAGGGCTCCGGAAATGTCAATAAAAAAAGTGTGCATCTTTTTTGTAAATTGCATATACAATTAACGCAGCAGTATTCTACGCAGCCATCCGGTGAATTTCCGCTCTATCAGGATCCAGCACAGATAAGCCAGAACAATGCTTATTACAACGCTTACGATCAGTCCGACAACAGACAATACGGATAGGGTGGAAAAGTCAAATACCACACGGTCCAGAAACATAACCGGATAGTAGTGTACCAGATACAGGGAATAGCTGATATTTCCCAACTGCACAAAAAAGCGGGGCATGGAAAGCTGCAGGCCTGCGAGAAAAGCAAGGATTAACAATAGCAGAGCCGGGAGCCCCCACTGGGGAAGCCTGAGGAACCCAATCACATTGATCCGGGGCGTAAAGTAAGCAAGCAGACAAAAGATTACCGGGATACATACCGCGGATATGAGGCTTACTGTCCGCGAAACCGGATGAAGGGTATGCCTGCGATACAAATACCGCAGCAGATAGTAAGCCAGAATTCCGAAGAGAAATTCCAGCATGACAGGATCTCCGTAAAAAATGAGGAAAGGAGAAAGTACATTACCTATCGGAGACTGCCAGGATGAGATCGCCGGAGCAAATATCTGTACCATTCCCACCAGAATCGCCAGAAATGCGCTGCAGATCAGACCGCGGTATTTCATGCTGATGTGAAAGGCAATGAAAAACAGCAGATAGAACAGCATTTCACAGTTAATGGTCCAGCCGATCCGTACCAAAGGCTGGATCGCTCCGCTGCCGATATCAAAAGGAATAAACAGCAGACTTTTGACAAGATAGGAAAAATCGTGTCTGGTCTGTTGGAACATGGAAGGAAACAACAACAGCGACAGATAGGTGCCCAGTGTCATCAGGTAGTAAAGCGGAAGAATCCGGACCAGGCGTTTGCGGAAGAAATATTTGGTACTTTTTTCCGTGGTAAACATGATCATGAATCCGCTGATACAAAAAAAGATGTCCACACCGAAAGCTCCAAAGTTCAGAAAACGGACATGCTGAAATACCACAAAAAGAGCAGCCAGACCGCGTAAAGCCTGGATGCTGTCAAAATGCAGTTCATGAAACTCTTTATTAACTGTTATATTTTCCATAGAAATAACCATGCCTTTTTGTACTAGCTTACGAAATATAACTCCATTTTAACATTTTTGCGGGAAATTGGGAAACATTTTATTCAGGAAAAAAACTTGCGTACTGCGATATAAAATAATACAATAATAAGTAATATAGATTATGCCCACCGGGCTGGGCATAGGAACCGGCGAACCGTGATTTGCGGAATTGACATAGAATAACAGGACGGTATGGATATAGATATGAGTGCAACGAGACAGCAAATGTTAGAGACAGCAGAACGCCTGAATCAGCAGATGGCAGACGGAATTCCTTTTACCTGGGAGACTCTGGAACAGGCACTTACCTCTGTGACAGAACAGGATGATAAGGGAATCCACGGATGGATCTGCTATTTTGCTGCCTTTTATCAACTGACAACAGGGAATCAGGAGGGCTGCCTGCATTATCTGGATGAGAGCGTCAGGTGTCTTCTGGGAACGGATCAGGAGCATCATGTAGCCAGAGTGTACAATATGATCGGTATTGTGGCACATATGCAGAACAACCTGTCGCTGGCCATGGAACAGTACGATAAAGCATTGGATTATACGGAAAAATACGATGATAAGATGGTGCACAGTATTGTACTGAGCAATATGTCGGGTGCGTATTATCTCATAGGAGCTTATGAAAGAGCTGTGCAGTGCCATGCGGAATGTATCCGCGAATTTGAACAGGCGGATGACAACAGTACATACAGCAGGATCAATTTCCGGAAAATGCTGGCAGAGTACGGATGCTGCCTGCTGCATCTGCATATGGATGACGAGGCGGAAAAGGTACTGTGTAAACTGGAAGAGACCGGGCAGAGCGAGGAGGTTATACGTGAGACAAGGCTGGGTGTCAATGTATTTCTGGCTCATCTGGCGGAGCGAAACGGAGACCGGAAGAAGGCAGAAGAGCATGTACGTAAAGCGATAATGGCATTAGAGGATATGACACAGGTCTCTTCCGAATACGACAGTATTCAGAATCTGCTGCAATATGTGGAAAAGATAGGCAAACCGGAACAGATAGAGGAAGTATTGAACTGTCTGGAACCAAAGGCTGCCATTGAACAGAACAAGAGTCTGCTATTGCAGCTATTGTCTTTGCGGATGCGTTATTGCAGTTCCAGAATGACTCCGGAAGAATTCAAACAGAGCGCAGACACCTTCTTCCACTTGAAAGACAGCTGGGAGCTGACAGAAAACAGTCAGGTCATGTATATGATGGAGCTTAGAAAGCGATTACAGGCGGCAGAAGAGGAGCAGAAGGAACAGGAACGTAAGAGAAACCGGCTGTTGTATCAGGCAGACCATGACGAGCTGACAGGACTCTATAATAAGAGAAGCCTGAATCGTTATCTGGAGGATGTGTTTGAAGACTGTCTTCTGAATGAGAAGGAACTGGGCATTCTGTTCCTGGATATTGATCATTTCAAACAGTTGAATGATCGCTATGGACATGGAAGGGGAGATGAAGGAATCTGCGCGGTAGCGGATACTCTGAAAAAATGTTTTCCGGAGGACTATGTGGCGCGTTACGGCGGAGATGAATTCCTGGTGGTCATGACGGGACGTGACAGGGAGTATGCAGAGGAACATGCAAGACAGCTATGTATGGGCATCCGGGAATGTGAGATTCCCAATGAAGACTCTTCTGTGGAACCCTGGCTTACGATTTCCGTGGGTGGTGTCTGTGCTATTCCGAAGGAACCAAACCGAGTGTGGGATTTCCTGTCGGCTGCGGACAAAACACTTTATGACCAGAAAAATGAGCAAAAAGGAAAAGTACGCTTCTATGTGGGAGAAGGACAATACCTATAGCTCTGAAACCAAAATAAAGGAACACAACAATGGATAACAAGCAATATTCCACCCGCGAATTGTTTCGCAGGTTTGCACCTTATTTTAAAAAATACCGTTTTACCTTGTGGATGGATCTGTTCTGTGCAGCACTGACCACGGTCTGTGAACTGGTGTTGCCGTTAATTATGCGCTACATTACCAATGAAGGGCTGCGGGATCTTGCGTCCCTGTCGGTGAAGACCATACTTTTACTGGGAGTTCTGTATTTCGGACTTCGTATCGTGGATTGCATCGCCAGTTACTATATGTCCGATATGGGACACGTCATGGGCGCGAAGATCGAGACGGACATGCGCAGAGATGCATACAACCATTTGCAGAAGCTGTCCAATACTTATTATAACAATACCAAAGTCGGTCAGATCATGGGGCGGATCACCAATGATCTGTTTGATGTGACGGAATTCGCCCATCATTGCCCAGAAGAATTTTTCATCGCCGGAATCAAGACCGTAATCTCTTTTATCATTCTGGCAAATATCAATCTGCCGCTGACATTGATGATCTTTCTGTGCGTGCCGCTGATGTGCGGTGTGTGCATGATCCTGAATTTCCGGATGCGAAGTGCCTTTCGCAAGCAGCGTAACCAGATCGGAGAGCTGAACGCCCGGATCGAGGACAGTCTGCTGGGCCATAAGGTGGTCAAGGCATTTACCAATGAAGAGGTGGAAAATGTCAAGTTTGAGAAAGATAACGGCACTTTTCTGGATATTAAGAAGCTGACCTACCGTTACATGGCGGCATTCAATACCACAGTGAAGCTGTTTGACGGATTGATGTATCTGGTGGTATTGGTGGCAGGCGGTATTTTTATGGTAAACGGACGGATCGCCGCTGGTGACCTGGTGGCATATATGCTGTATGTATCCACCCTGATCGCAACAATCCGGCGTATCATCGAATTTGCCGAACAGTTCCAGCGGGGCATGACCGGTATCGAGCGCTTTTTACAGATCGTGGATGCGGATATCGAGATCTTCGATGAGCCAGATGCCATAGAACTGAAGGACCCGAAGGGAGAAATCTCTTTTGAAAAAGTAAGCTTTGAATATCCGGATGACCATAACAAGGTATTCACTGATCTGAACCTGCAGATCCACGCGGGAGAAAAGGTGGCCATCGTCGGTCCTTCCGGTGGTGGTAAGACAACGCTGTGCAATCTGATCCCGAGATTTTATGATGTCTCAGAAGGCAGGATCCTGTTGGACGGCCAGGACATTAAGCATTTTACGTTAAAGAGTCTGCGGGGCAATATCGGTATCGTACAGCAGGATGTGTATCTTTTCTCCGGTACGATCTATGAAAATATCGCTTATGGACGTCCCGGGGCTTCGAAAGAAGATGTGATCAATGCGGCAAAGCGTGCCGGGGCTCATGAATTCATCATGGGACTGAAGGACGGTTATGATACTTATGTGGGAGAACGGGGTGTAAAGCTGTCCGGCGGACAGAAACAGCGGATCAGTATTGCCAGAGTATTTCTGAAAAATCCGCCCATCATCATTCTGGATGAGGCCACTTCCGCACTGGACAATGAGAGTGAGTTCGCCGTGGCAAAATCTCTGGGAGAATTGTCGGAGGGGCGTACTACTCTGACTATCGCCCACAGACTTTCCAGTATCCGCAATTCCGACAGGATCCTGGTGCTGACGGATGACGGCATTGTGGAGGAAGGCAATCACGACCAGCTCATGGAACAAAAAGGGATCTATTATCAGTTCTATGAAACAGCCAATGCTTTGAAATAACATTACAAAAACGGAGGTAGAGCTATGAAACTTGTGTTTGTGGGGGCAGACCATGAAGTAACCGGAAGCTGTCATTATCTGGAGGTTGCCGGGAAACATATTTTAGTGGACTACGGTATGGAGCAGGGTGTCAATGTATTTGAAAATGTGCCGCTGCCGGTGGCGGAATCCATGATTGATTATGTATTCCTGACTCATGCTCATGTGGATCATTCGGGTCTTCTGCCGCTTCTGTATGCCAGAGGCTTCAGAGGACAGATCTATTCCACGGATGCTACAGCGGATCTGTGTAGCATTATGCTGCGTGACTGTGCACATATCCAGAGTGCCGAAGCGGAATGGAAGAATCGTAAGGCAAAACGTTCTGCGAATAATGCAGTGGTGGAGCCGCTGTATACCATGGAGGATGCAGATGGTGTGATCCGCCGGTTCGTTCCCTGTCATTACAATACGATCGTGGAAGTATGCGAGGGAGTAAAAATCCGTTTTACGGATATCGGACATCTGCTGGGCTCTGCCAGCATCGAAGTCTGGCTGACGGAGGACGGCAATACGAAAAAAATCGTATTTTCCGGCGATATCGGCAACAAGCACCAGCCGTTACTTAAGGATCCGACACCTACGAAGGAAGCGGATTATGTCGTGATGGAGTCTACCTACGGTGACAGACTGCATCCGAAGGATAAGCTGGATTATGTGGCAGAACTGACCAAGGTGCTGCAGGAGACCTTAGACCGGGGTGGTAACGTGGTGATCCCGTCTTTTGCTGTGGGCCGTACCCAGGAGATCCTGTATTTCCTGCGGAAGATCAAGGTAGGGCGCCTGGTAAAGGGTCATGAAGATTTCCCGGTGTATGTGGACAGTCCCATGGCGGTAGAGGCTACCGGCGTATTCCAGGAGAACAGGTGGGAATGCTTCGATGATGAGGCCATGGAATTCGTAAAAGAAGGCATTAATCCCATTGCTTTTTCGGGATTAAAGCTGTCCATCACCAGTGAGGAATCCAAAGCCATCAACTTCGACGAGACACCCAAGGTCATTATCTCCGCATCCGGTATGTGTGACGCAGGACGTATCCGGCATCATCTGAAGCATAATCTGTGGAGACCGGAGTGTACGATCCTGTTCGTCGGCTATCAGTCGGTGGGAACACTGGGCCGGGCACTGGTAGAGGGTGCTGATGAGGTGAAGCTGTTCGGTGAGACGGTTTCAGTGCGCGCCGAGATCCGGAAAATGACGGGACTGAGCGGTCATGCGGATAAGGAAGGCCTGATCGACTGGATCCGGGCCTTTGAAGAAAAACCGAAGAAGGTGTTCGTGGTACATGGAGAGGACAGCGTATGTACCGGATTTGCTGAGTGCCTGAAGATCGAGTACGGGCAGAGAGCCTACGCTCCTTACAGCGGTACGGAGTTCGATCTGGCAGGCAATAAGTTCACCTATGAGGCAGCACCTGTTGCCGTGCAGAAAAAGACGAAGCCTGCTACCGGAGTCTTCGAACGACTGCTTGCCTCTGCGAGACGCTTACTGGCACTGGTTACGAAGAGCGAGGGCGTCATGACCAACAAGGATATGGCGAAGTTCGCGGACCAGATCAATTCCCTATGTGACAAGTGGGAGATATAAGTGCATCCATAGGCACAAACAACCCTGAGTATGTAGGACGATAGTCCGGAATACGAAGGGGGGACGATTTCGAGAGTGCGAAGCACGGAGAAATCGGTTATATATTAGAAGATAGAATAAGGAGACAACATGAGTTTAGCGGATCATATTTTTATCGATATGTGCAATGACATTTTAACCAACGGTACCAGCACGGAGGGCGAGAAAGTGCGCCCCCACTGGCCGGATGGTACCCCTGCCTACACTATTAAGAAATTCGGAGTAGTGAACCGGTACGATCTGTCGAAGGAGTTCCCGATCCTGACCTTGCGCCGGACGGCATTAAAATCCGCCACAGATGAGATGCTGTGGATCTGGCAGCGCAAGTCCAACAACATTCATGATTTAAACAGCCACGTCTGGGATGAGTGGGCAGATGAAAACGGCTCGATCGGTAAGGCATACGGCTATCAGATGCAGGTGAAGCATCAGTATAAGGAAGGCATGATGGATCAGGTGGACCGCGTGATCTACGATCTGAAGAACAATCCCTTCAGCCGCCGGATCATGACCAATATCTATGTGCATCAGGATCTGCACGAGATGAATCTGTATCCCTGTGCTTACGGTATGACCTTTAATGTGACGCAGAAAAAGGGAGAGGACAGGCTGACCCTGAATGCCATTTTAAACCAGCGTTCCCAGGACGTACTGGCAGCCAACAACTGGAATGTGGTACAGTATGCGGTGCTGGTGCATATGCTGGCACAGGTCTGCGATATGAACGTGGGCGAGCTGGTGCATGTCATTGCGGATGCCCATATCTATGACCGCCACGTGGATGCCATTAAGGAGCTCATCAGCAGAGACCCCTTCCCGGCGCCGAAGTTCTGGCTGAACCCGGAGATCAGGGACTTCTATCAGTTCACACCGGATGATGTGAAGCTGGAGGGTTACCAGACCGGGGAGCAGATCAGGGATATTCCGATTGCAATCTGACATGAGTAAGTAGGGCGGTAGCCCGGAATACGAATATCAGTACGGTTTCGTGAGTGCGAAGAACGGAGAAACCGGTTATTATCATAGAAACAAACAGAAACGAGGTACACCATGAATTTAATTGTAGCAGTAGACAACAACTGGGCCATCGGCAGCAAGAACGAACTGCTGATCCGCATCCCCAACGATCACAAGCATTTCCGCGAAGAGACGACAGGTAAGGTAGTGGTTCTGGGACGCAAGACTTTGGAGACTTTCCCGCAGGGCATGCCTTTAAAGAACCGCATCAACATTATTTTGTCCAAAGATCCGAATTATCAGGTCAAGGATGCGATCGTGGTACACTCTATTGAAGAATTGCTGGAAGAACTGAAGAAATATGACGAAGAGAATATCTATATCATCGGCGGAGAGAGTATTTACCGCCAGATGCTGCCTTACTGTGACGTGGCCCATGTGACGAAGATTGACCATGCCTACGAGGCGGATGCCTATTTCCCGGATCTGGACAGTGATCCTGAGTGGGAGATTACCGCAGACAGTGACGAGCAGGTCTATTTTGACATTACCTATCAGTTCTTAAAGTACGAGCGCAAGAAAGCCTGAGTGCGGAAAACGATGAAAAAGAAGATATATTTGGCAGTTACGGTTTTACTGCTTACTCTGGCAGGAATATATGTGGCAGCCAGAATGATTCTGTGGGGTGGTCCCGTAAGTTTTCGCAGTTATGTGTTGTTACTGGGGGATCTGCTGTGTCTGCTGCTTCTCCTGTTTTATGTATATCTGAGAGTACCCATCAGGCTGCACCGGAAAATACGGGACAAGTGGGGAACTCCCGGGAAATGGGAGTGGCTGGAGGATATCGGCATTGCTTTGTGGGCAGTGCTGTGCCTGATCGTCACGTTTGCCGGAATTGCCTGGATTTGGTTTGAAAATGACATCCCTTCGGAGACGCGGCTCACAGAGAATCTGATCAGTGTGGAAGAGATGGAGTTCCCGGACAGGCACTGGTATTCCTACTGGCGTCCAGAGGGCGTGCTGTTTCGGAGAGAGACGGAGCTTGCCGGTGAGGATTACATTACTTATCTGACGGAATTGATGGACAAGGAAGAAAATACCCACCCGGAGGATGCAGAAACGGTAGCAAAGCAGGCGATGGAAGAACAGTGGCTTGCGGAATACTATGCGTCGGAGACGGAAAACGCGGAAGATGTACAGGATCCCTTAGAGCCTTACGCACAGGCAGTATATGATGCTGTGCTGCAACAACAGGGCTTTTCCTTCGAAGTCTGCTACAATGCCAAAGGCAATTTCTATCTGCAGCTGGGAGAACAGGAGCAGGCGGGAAAGACCTATGCATACACGCTGGTCTACAATCGTACCTCGCAGAACGGAAAATGTGAGATTTTCGTGCTGTACCGGAATCCGGAAGAGAATCTGTCCACAGAGGCAGCACAGATCGTGGAGTTTTATGCGGTCCGCAGTGAAGATCTGCAGGTCATTGCGGGGGATAAGACCGGATGGTCAGTGGTAGCGAACAGTGCATATCAGGAAGCTACCGGAGAAAAATAATTGTAGTGAATTTAATTTGAGTTTTCAGCTAAAAGGAGAAATGAGCCACATTTTCGCTGAAAAAAGCACTGGAAAGCATAAATGTGTATATTGACTTTTATTACAAATGGTATAATAATGAAAATCAATAAATTCTGTTAAGAGAAATCAACAGGCAGAGTGGTAAACCGAGGAAAGAAGGAATACAAAATGGAAAAGAAGAACATTGACTGGGGTAACATCGGTTTCGGTTATATCCCTACGGATTACAGATATGTGTCCAATTACAAGGACGGCAAATGGGATGACGGTCAGCTGACCCAGGATCCCAACATCGTATTAAATGAGTGTGCAGGTGTATTGCAGTATGCACAGACCGTATTCGAGGGCCTGAAGGCCTACACCACAGAAGACGGACATATCGTAACCTTCCGTCCTGACTTAAACGGTGAACGTCTGGAGTCTTCCGCAGCAAGACTGGAGATGCCCATTTTCCCCAAGGAGCGTTTCGTGGAAGCTGTTACCGAGACGGTTAAGGCGAACGATGCTTTCGTACCTCCTTACGGCAGCGGTGCAACTCTGTACATCCGTCCTTATATGTTCGGCAGCAACCCTGTCATCGGTGTAAAGCCTGCGGATGAGTATCAGTTCCGTATTCTGTGCACCCCTGTAGGACCTTATTTCAAGGGCGGCGTTAAGCCTCTGACCATCCGTGTCACCGACTTTGACCGTGCGGCACCTCACGGAACCGGTCACATCAAGGCTGGCCTGAACTATGCTATGAGCTTACATGCAATCGTTTCCGCTCACAAGGAAGGCTACGATGAGAATATGTATCTGGATGCTGCTACCCGTACCAAGGTAGAGGAGACCGGCGGTGCGAACTTCCTGTTCGTTACCAAGGACAACAAGGTCGTAACTCCCAAGTCCGACAGTATCCTTCCTTCCATCACCCGTCGTTCTCTGGTATATGTTGCCAAGGAATATCTGGGACTGGAAGTAGAAGAGAGAGAAGTATACCTGGATGAAGTAAAAGACTTCGCAGAGGCTGGTCTGTGCGGTACCGCAGCAGTAATCTCCCCTGTAGGCAAGATCGTTGACCACGGTAAAGAGATCTGCCTGCCCAGCGGCATGACCGAGATGGGACCTGTCACCAAGAAGCTGTATGAGACTCTGACCGGTATCCAGATGGGCAGGATCGAAGCTCCTAAGGGCTGGATCCATGTGATCGAGTAATCTGGTATCAAAATTGAATAATATTAAAAATGCGTGTGGAGAATATCCGCACGCATTTTTTTGTCTGTAGAATTCTTAGATTTTTCTGAACTTCCAAGAAACCGTGGCACAGAAGAAAAAAATAGGGTATAATCAGAATTTAGAGACTTTGAGAAAGTAGGAAATGTTATGTTTTTTAAAAATAGATGTCATATCACCGCGGTATTGGTGGCGGGAGTGCTGGGAATAAGTATGGTGACGGGACTGACCGCCTGCGGCAGCAGTGACGGCACAAAAGTGGTATTTACCACAGGATTTGGGAAAAATGAGGTATTTCGGATCGGGGACGAGTCCTGCGCTAAGGCGGAGATCATGATCTACCTGACCACGACCCAGAATCAATATGAGAATGTCTACGGGACGGAGATCTGGAATACTTCCCTGAACGGAGTGACTCTGGAGGATAATGTCAAGGAGACAGTGCTGGCAAGAATTGCTCAGATCAAGACCATGTACCTGCTGGCAAAAGAGAAAGAGGTCACGTTGGATGAGGCCGAGGAGGCAAAGGTCGTCCAGGCGGCACAGGAGTATTATTCTTCCTTAAATGATACGGAGATCGAGGCTATGGGTGCCACGGAGGAGATTGTGGAGAATCTGTATCGGGAATATGCCATGGCAGACAAGGTCTATCAGTTGATTATACAGGACATCAATCCGGAGATCAGTGATGACGAGGCCCGTAAAATTACGGTGCAGCAGATCTTTTTTGCAACAGCATCCACGGATATGGACGGAAACCTGAAGCCTTATTCGGAAAGCTCCATTCAGAGTGCCTATGAGAAAGCCTGCGAGGTAAGAGACCTGGCGGTGGACGGAGAACACGATTTCACGGAACTGGCATCCAAATACAGCGACGATTCCGAGATCACCTATTCCTTTGGCAAAGGAGAAGCGGAGAGCGCTTATGAGGAAGCGGCTTTCAATTTGGCAACAGACGAGGTGAGCCAGGTTGTGAAATGTGAACGAGGCTATTACATTATCAAATGCATCAATACGCTGGATCGGGAAGAGACGGACGCTAATAAATTAAAGATTGTAGAAGAGCGGAAACGGGAAGTCTTCGGGCAGGAGTATGACAGCTTTGTGAATACACTGGTGCGTCAGCTCAATGACAAGCTGTGGGACGAGATCACGCTGATCATGGACGAACAGGTGACTACGGACAACTTTTTTGATGTGTATGCAAAGTACTTTCCGGAGGAGTAATTTCTGGTTTTTTGCACGCTTTATTAAAATTTTAGAATTACGGAAATATTGATAAATACTGGATTTTTGACTGATTGTTAGCACTCATTTATAATGAGTGCTAAATTTGTCTTGACTTTTCAATTTTACAGTCCTACACTTAGAATCAGTTAGGAAACAGTCAGCCATGGCTGTGCAATTTTAGAAAAGGATGTGGTAATAATGGCAGCAAAAAACGGTAGTTTGTCAATTAACAGTGAAAACATATTTCCGATCATTAAAAAGTGGTTGTATTCCGATCACGATATTTTCTACAGAGAGTTGATCTCTAACGGCTGCGATGCCGTGACCAAGCTGAAAAAGCTGGACATGATGGGAGAATATTCTCTTCCCGAAGGTTATAAGGGACGTGTGGATGTCATCGTGGATCCTGAGAAGAAGACACTGACCTTCAAGGATAACGGTCTGGGCATGACCGCCGACGAAGTGGAAGAGTATATCAACCAGATCGCATTTTCCGGTGCTACGGATTTCATTGAGAAATATAAGGACAAGAGCAATTCCGACCAGATCATCGGTCATTTCGGACTGGGCTTCTATTCCGCATTCATGGTAGCGGATGAAGTACATATTGATACGTTATCTTACAAGGACGGCGCCAAGGCAGTGCACTGGGAGTGCGACGGCGGCACCGAGTTCTCCATGGAAGACGGAGACAAGACGGATGTCGGTACGACCATTACCCTGTTTTTAAATGAAGATTGTCTGGAGTTCTGTAATGAGTACAAGGCTCGTGAGGTCGTGAAGAAGTATTGTTCCTTCATGCCTACCGAGATCTATCTGTCCAAGGCGAACACCAAGGAGACCCAGATCATCAAGGAAGAGGAAAAGCTTCCCGATGATGAAGTCCTGGAAGAGATCGAGCCGGAGAAGAAGGAAGCGGCAGAAGGTGAAAACGCTGAAGCTGCTGAGGGAACAGAAGAGCCTAAGAAGCTGAAGATCAGAAAGCGTCCTGAATTGATCAACGAGACACAGCCTCTGTGGACCAAGCATCCCAATGAGTGCACGAAGGAAGAGTATCTGGACTTCTACCGCAAGGTATTTCAGGATTACAAGGAGCCTCTGTTCTGGATCCACCTGAATATGGATTATCCTTTTAATCTGAAAGGTATCCTGTACTTCCCGAAGATCAACATGGAGTATGAGTCCATCGAAGGTACCATCAAGCTGTACAACAATCAGGTATTTATCGCAGATAACATCAAGGAAGTCATTCCTGAGTTCCTGCTGCTGTTAAAGGGTGTCATCGACTGCCCGGATCTGCCTCTGAACGTATCCAGAAGTGCATTGCAGAATGATGGATTTGTCAAGAAGATCGCAGAGTACATTACCAAGAAGGTAGCGGACAAGCTGGCAGGCATGTGCAAGACAGACAAGGAAGAGTACGACAAATACTGGGATGACATCAGTCCTTTCATCAAGTTCGGCTGCCTGAAGGATGACAAGTTCTGTGAGAAGATGAACGATTACATCCTCTTCAAGAATCTGGACGGCAAATATCTGACGCTGCCGGAGTGCCTGGAGATCAAGCCTCAGGATGAGGAAGAGAACAAGGAAACTGCCGTAGATGAGAACGGCAACAAGGTAGAAGCCGAAGTCGTAGAGGATAAATCTGAAGCGGAGGCTTCTGAGGAGAATGCCGGGGAAGAGAAGAAGGAAAAGATCATTTACTATGTAACGGATGAACAGCAGCAGAGCCAGTACATCAATATGTTCAAGGCTGCTAAGATGGATGCTGTGATCCTGACCCATAATATCGATCAGCCCTTCATCTCCCAGTTGGAGCAGAAGAATGAGGGAATCAAGTTCCAACGTATCGATGCGGATGTGACCGATGCCCTGAAGTCCAAGACTTCCAAGAAGGCTGAAAAAGAGATGGAAGAGCAGGCAGAGAGCATCAGCAAGCTGATGAAGAAGGCTCTGAAGAACGACAAGATCACTGTCAAGGTAGAGAAGCTGAAGAACAAGAAGATCTCTTCCATGATCACGCTGTCCGAAGAGAGCAGACGTATGCAGGATATGATGAAGATGTACTCCATGCCCGGCATGGATATGAGTGCTTTCGGCGGTGAGGGCGAGACCCTGATTCTGAATGCCAACCATCCTCTGGTACAGTACATCACCGAGCACCAGGACGGCGAGAACGCAGAAATGATCTGCGAGCAGCTGTACGATCTGGCAAAGCTCCAGCATGCACCCTTGTCCGCCGACGCCATGACCAAGTTCGTGGCAAGAAGCAATGACATTATGATGCTGTTGACCAAATAAAAATGACGGATTAAAAACAAAGGGAATCACAATCTGGGAACGGTTTGTGGTTCCTTTTTTGGGCTACACGGTGGCTCGGGGACAGATGCAGACCGGTACCGGAATTAGTATTTAGTGAATGCATATCACCCGTCTGTTAATCAAGTAGATGTATGATGAAGACAAAACGGATAGAAGTTAGTCTACTTAGTATATGGGAACATGCACATATTTTTCTGACTTTGCATATTCTGTAAGGAACATTTGTTGCCTGACCGAATCAAGACAGACAAAACGGCATAGGCAGAAAGGACCTCTGTCCATGGACACTACTTATACAGGAACACTTCAGATCAGCGTTGTCTCCGCTCTGAGGATGACACCGATACCCGGCGCGACCGTCACCGTCTCCTATACCGGGGATCCGGATTCCCCGCTGGAGACGATGACTACTGACGAATCCGGGCAAACCCCTACGATAACACTGGATGCGCCGCCGAGAGAGCTTTCTTTATCTCCGGATATTACGGCACAGCCCTATTCGGAGTACAACATTCAGGTGACTGCAGAAGGCTTTGAACCGGTACTGGTATCTGGTTCCGAAATTCTGGCAGGCGAATTTTCCCTACAACCGATCCGCATGAATCCGCTGAATGTAACAGAGGAGGAAGAAAAAGTAGTAGTAATACCTGCACATACGCTTTTCGGAGAGTATCCTCCGAAGATTCCGGAAGAAGAAATCAAACCTATGAACGAGACCGGGGAGATCGTACTGAGCCGTGTGGTGATTCCGGAATATGTGATCGTACATGACGGTGTTCCGGAGGATCCCACTGCCCGGAATTACTGGGTGCGCTATAAGGATTACATTAAAAATGTGGCCTCCAGCGAGATTTATTCCACCTGGCCGGAGAGTGCAATTTATGCTAATATTCTGGTCATTCAATCATTTACGTTAAACCGTATATTTACAGAGTGGTACAGGGGACGTGGGTACGATTTTACGATAACTTCTTCTACGGCGTATGATCAAAAATGGATCTATGGCAGAAATGTGTTCGAAGAGATCGACTATCTGGTAGATTCCATTTTTACCAACTATTTGTCAAGGCCCGGTGTACGACAGCCCATTTTCACATCGTATTGTGACGGTAATCGGACTACCTGCCGGGGGCTGAGCCAGTGGGGCTCCAAGTCATTGGCGGATCAGGGATATTCCGCTATTGATATCATTCATTATTATTACGGCAATGATATGTATATCAATTCCGCAGATATTATTTCGGGAGTGCCTTCTTCCTGGCCGGGGTATGATCTGACTATCGGTTCTTCCGGGGAAAAAGTCCGTCAGCTGCAACAGCAGTTGAACCGGATCGCCAGAAATTATCCGGCGATTCCTACGTTGACACCCGACGGAATCTATGGCTCCGGTACTGCGGAGGCTGTCCGGACGTTCCAGAAGATATTTAATCTTCCTCAGACCGGAATCGTGGATTATCCTACATGGTTTGAAATCTCGGATATTTATGTGGGGGTGACACGTATTTCGGAGCCGGATGCGTAGTAAATGGGAAGTTACGCGAGCAATGAGCCGCGTAACTTCCCATTTACCATGTTGTAACAAGTGTAATTCCAACAATTTTCCCGGACAAGCATAAAATCCGCTTGACAGATAAAAACAAATAACGTATTATTGTATTAAATAAATAATACAGTAAAACAACAAGACAATGAGGGACCCGGGGAGGCATCGATAGAAACGATGCGTGACAGGTAATAAGAAACAGAAAATAAGAAACAAGAAAGGATGATAGGAATGGCGTGGGAATTGGATGCTGACAGACCCATATATGCGCAGCTGGTGGAGCGGATCCAGAAAGAGATCGTGTCCGGCAAATATCAGCCGGGAGAGAAGCTGCCGAGTGTCAGAGATCTTGCGGCCGTGGCGGCGGTGAACCCGAATACGATGCAGAAAGCTTTTGCGGAACTGGAGCGGAGCGGCCTGATCGTGACACAGCGCACCAGCGGCAGAACCGTGACGGAGGACACTGAGCTGATCGGGAATACCAGAGAACAGCTGGCAGCCGGGCATGTCCGGAATTTTATCAACAACATGCAGGAACTGGGATATCAGAGAGAGGAGATCCGGAATCTCTTCGATAAGGTACAGGCCTGACAGAGGTGCAAATTTATGATGAAAATAAAGAGAGGCGGAAATAGAAATGAATAATCTGGTAGAAATTGTAAATCTGACCAAGAAATATGGTGCCAATGTGGCTGTGAACAATCTGACCGTAAGTCTCCCCAAGGGGAAGATCATTGGCCTGTTGGGACCCAACGGCAGCGGTAAGACGACACTGATCAAAATGCTGAACGGTCTGCTGACACCGACGGAAGGCACCATCATGATCGACGGAAATTATGTAGGACCGGCGACCAAGAGCAAGGTAGCTTATCTGCCGGACCGCACGTATCTGACCATGAATCAGACGATCCGGGAGATTCTGGATTTCTTTCAGGACTTTTATACAGACTTTTCCAGGGAACGTGCGGAAGAGATGTTAAAGAGTCTGGGGATCGATCCTGCAGTGAAAATGCGGACATTGTCCAAAGGTACGAAGGAGAAGGTACAGTTGATCTTAGTGATGAGCAGGAATGCCAGCCTGTATATTTTGGATGAGCCGATTGCCGGTGTGGATCCGGCAGCGAGAGATTACATCCTGCGCACCATTATCAACAACTACAATCCGGAAGCAACGGTACTGATCTCTACCCATCTGATCGAGGATGTGGAACAGGTACTGGATGAAGTCATCTTCATGCGTTATGGTCAGCTGGTGTTATATACATCCGTTGACAATATCAGAGAAGAGAAAGGTAAGTCTGTAGATGCTTACTTCAGGGAGGTGTTCGCATGTTAGGAAAGTTAATGAAATATGAATGGAAAAATATCTGGAAAGCCGGTACACTGATGCTTCTGGGAATGCTTGTGGTCACCGTGATTGGCTGCGTGGTATTACGCATGCCGGGAGGACTGGTAACGGAGATTGCGGACGGCAATAACATGAATGCGACACAGAGCTGGTTTGTACTCTCTTCCTTTGTGGCAACACTGATCCTGTATGTGATCATGCTGCTGGCGTCCACCTGGGGAATGCTGATTTTTTTGGGCATCCGCTTTTACCGCAGTATGTATACGGATGAAGGCTATCTGTCCCACACCCTGCCGGTAACAGCTAACCAGCTGTTTTTAAGCAAGGTACTGGTCTCCGGTGTCTGGTATCTGTTCATTACGATAGGCATCGGTATTTCAGTGGTGGCACTGATCGTGTCTCTGATGACAGGCCTTTTAAATATCGGTGAACTGAGTAGTGTACTGACACAATATAATGGGAATATCTGGGAATTTCTGGCAGATGCTTTTTATGAACTTGGCAGAACATACGAAGAAGAGATGGGGATCAATCTGTTGCATTATGGGATCACGCTGCTCTTAACCTATGTGGCAGGACCGTTCATTACCATGGTCACCCTGTTCGGAGCGCTGACCATCGGACAGCTTTCCTCCAAACATAAAGGCCTGATGGGAATTCTGGCATATGCCGGCCTGACGATCCTGTCGTCCATCATCGGCAGCACCGTACAGAGCGCATTCATGTTTGGTGCCAATGTCGCAAACAGTGCCAGTGGAATCACGGTGAGCACCAATTCCGCCTATGATATTAACGTGATCACCAGTCTGCTCATTGCGGCCATCATGTACGGCGTATCTTATTACATCATGAACCGAAAATTAAACCTGGACTAACCGGGTCTACAGCTTGCTCTCAACTGGTAAATTTGGTATAATAAATCCAAATGACAACAGGGAACGGGTGAAGGTACATGCAGGAGATTATTGATAGAATTTTAGGAGGAAACTTCGATTATGAGAACGGTTCTTTGGAATTCTCCTGCGCTAAAATAGAGATTTCCCTGTCACAGGGGACAATATATGAGGGCTCTTTTCACATTCTTTCTGCGTCGGAAGGCTATGTAAAAGGATCCGTGATCTCGGACCATCTTCGGATGGAATGTATGACGGATCAGTTTACCGGCTCCGATGCAGAAATTTTTTACTGCTTCCACGGAGAAGATCTGGAGGAAGGGGATGTGATCAAGGGCTCTTTTTCCGTAGTCAGCAACAGAGGAGAATACAATCTTCCTTTTGTGGTGACGGTGGAGCATGGGATGTTGAATTCTTCCATCGGAGCTATCCGGAATCTGTTCCATTTTGCCAACCTGGCGAAGAACAACTGGAAGGAAGCTGTGCGGCTGTTCTATGATCCGGAATTTCTGCGGCTGTTCCAGGGGAACGATGCCCATTTCTATGACAGTTACCGGATCCTGTCCACTTATGAGGGCAACGAACAAAATGTGGAGGAATTCCTGATCTGTATCAATAAAAAGCAACAGCTGGAATTCCTGACGGAAGAGAAAGAACTGGTGAAAAAACTGCCTCGCAGCGCAGATAATTACGGCGTCACGGAGAACAATCTGACCATCGTGAGGAACGGCTGGGGATATACGAATCTCCAGATCGAGTGTGAGGGTGAATTTGTCTTTACGGAAAAGGAAAACATTACAGACGATGATTTTCTGGGAAACCGTTGCCGCCTGCCGGTCTACATCGACAGCAGCCTGTGCAGATCTGGCAAAAATTTCGGTAAAGTCTACATATATAATGCTTATACCTTACTGGAGATCCCCATCATGGTACAGCTGGGAGACGGTGCAGTGGCCCGGCATGCGGATCATAGTCATATGCAGTGCATCACCCAGATCATGAAATATTATGAAGAATCGAGACTGAAAAAGATCGGTACGGGAACCTGGCTCGCGGAGACCGGCAAACTGGTGGAGCGCATGGTGACCATGGATGAGAAGGATGTGCCGGCGAGACTGTTCCAGGCACAGCTTCTGATCACAGAGGAACGCTACAATGAAGCCGGATGGATCCTGGATCACGCGGCGGACATGTTGGAAGCCCAGGGAGCTACCGGCGGAGAACAGTGGGCTTACTATCTGTATCTGACCACACTGATCCACAGGGATCCCCAGTATACACTGCAAATGGCGGAGCAGGTGGAACAGATCTACCGCTATGACAGGACCCGCTGGCGTGTGGCATGGCTGCTGTTGTATCTGTCGGAGGAATACAATCGTTCAACCTCCGGGAAATGGATGTTCTTAGAAAAACAGTACCAGTACGGCTGCACCAGTCCGGTGATCTACCTGGAAGCACTGGCCCTTTTGAACGGCAATCCGGCGCTGCTACGTAAATTGAACAGTTTTGAACTGCAGGTGTTGAACTTCGGTGTCCGTCAGGATGCGGTAAACGACAGCCTGATCGAACAGCTGTTGTATCTGTCGGGAAGAGTCAGAGAGTATTCTCCACTACTGGGCAGAATTTTACGAAGACTGTATGAGAAAAAGAAGGATGTGCGGATCCTGCAGGAGGTGTGCAGCCTTCTGATCAAGGGAAGTAAGACGGGACCGGATGCCTTCACGTGGTATCAGATGGGTGTGGAAAGCCATCTGAGGATCACGAATCTCTATGAATATTATATGGCATCGGTAGATCTGGATGCTGTGCTGGAGCTTCCGAAAGTGATTCTGATGTATTTTTCTTTCCAGAGCAATCTGGATTATGAACATAGTGCGTTCCTGTATGCGTATCTGTTAAAACACCGGAAAGATTATGAGGAACTGTACGAACATTACGAGCCGAGAATGGAGCGGTTCGTCATTGACCAGATCCAGAAGCAGCATATTAACAGACATCTGGCAATACTGTATCAGGAATTCCTGTCTCCGGCCATTGTAACGGAAGCTATGGCGAAGCCTCTGTCCCGTCTGTTGTTTGCCCATATGGTAAGAGTGGATGACAGCAGAATGCGTAAGGTGATCGTCAGCCAGCCGGGGAATCTGATACTGTCCGAGACGCCTCTGCAAAACGGCACGGCCTGGGTGGCAGTCTACGGGAATGATTATACCATTGCTTTTGAGGATGCATATGGTAACAGGTTCCTTAAAAATGTGGAATATACCCTGGAAAAACTGCTGGTACCGGGGAAATATCTCAGACTTCTGGAACATTATGTGCCGGATACGGCGGAACTGGATCTGTATTTCATGGAGAACGGCAGAACAGAAGAGACCATATCTTCCACAAAGCTGATGCGGATGGCAAGACTGGTGGAAAGCGATGCCGTGGAGCCGAAGCTGCGCAGTGAGATTGCGGTACAGCTGGTACAGGCCTATTTCGACGCGGATAATTTGCAGGCACTGGATGAATACCTGCAGGAGCTGCAGGGGGACGGCTTTACGGAGGAACAGCGGGAACTGATCCTGCGTTTTCTGGTGTTGCGGGGAAATTATGAGAAGGCATATGCCTGGATCGAAGCATATACCCCTTATTTTGTGGAGGCCAAGATCCTGTTGCGGCTTACGGACGGTGTGATCACGCAGTCGGTCCATGAGGGAGAGGCAGTCCTGTATGCGGCGGCATTGACGGTGTTCCGTAAGGGAAAATACAACGGTGGAATTTTAGAGTATCTGGTGCGTTATGCCACCGGTACCACGAAGGAATTGCGTGACATCTGGAAAGCGGCAAGATCCTTTGAGATAGACTGCTACAGCTTAAGTGAAAAGATATTGCTGCAGATGCTGTTCTCCGGGGCATTTGTGGGAGAGCGGATGGATATTTTCCGTTATTATGTATCCCAGGGAGCCAGACAGGAGATCGAGGAAGCTGTGCTTGTACAGAGCTCTTATGATTATTTCTGCCGGGAGAAGATCACGGAGGAATATGTATTCCGGGAGATCCGTAACTGCTATCTGCGGGGAGAAGAGACCCAGCGGATCTGCAAGCTGGCTTATCTGAAATTCTATGCGGAGAATAAGGACAAGCTGGAGCGGGAAGATGAAACTCTGGTCCGGAATTTCCTGGAGGAAATGATGAAGGACCACATTCATCTGAACTTTTTCAGGGAATATCAGGACTGCCTGCCACAGCTGCAGGAGATGAAGGACAAGACTATCGTGGAGTATCACACAAGAGGCGGAGTCCGTGCAAGGATTCATTATGTGATGATGCATGAGAACGGGCAGGCGGAGGATTACCTGTCGGAATATATGCAGGAAGTATACAGCGGTGTATTTTTCAAGGAATTCGTACTGTTTTTCGGGGAGAATCTTCAATATTACATTATGGAAGAATCAGAGAACGAAGAACAGCTGACGGAGAGCGGAAGCCTGCAGAAGAGCGATATTATGAATGAAAGTCCGGACAGCAAATACGAGATCATCAATGATATGATGATCAGCATGACACTGCAGGACGATACGACACTGGATCATCTGATCGAGGAATATTACCGCAGGGAATATCTGGATCACAGATTGTTCACATTGCAGTAAAAATAAAAAAAGACAGCAGGAGAGGAGGCGGAAGAACATGCGACTGCCGGGAAGTGATAAAGTTATAGTGGGTTATGACCTGGGGAAGGATTATGCGCAGATCAGCTGCTATGTCACAGGCAAGGAAGAAGAGATCACCACATTGTCTTCCGTTGCAGGCTCACAGGTCTATACGATTCCCCTGGTCCTGAGCAAGAGACAGGGAGTCAACCAGTGGTTCTATGGAAGTGAAGCCCTCCGGCATGCGGAGGAAGAAGAGGGAATCCTGGTGGAGCATCTTCTGAAGCTGGCAAAAGATGGGGAACCGGTGCAGATCGATGGAACGACTCTGGATCCGGTGGCACTACTGACTCTTTTTCTCAAGCGTAGTCTGGGAATGCTGTCCCAGATGACTTCCACAGAGCGGATCGGGGCCCTGATGATCACCTGCGAGGAACTGGATGCAGGAATGCTGGAGGTGCTGACGCAGGCAGTGGAGGCATTACACCTGAAGACGGATGTTGTCTGTTTTCAGAGCCATCGGGAGAGCTTTTATTATTACAATCTGTATCAGCCGGAAAATCTGTGGAAGCAGGGGAGCGTGCTGTGCGAGTATAGGGACAGTTCCATCCAGACTTATTATATGGAATGCAACCGCCATACGACGCCGGTGGTAACGTACATCGAAGAGCGGGAATTCCCTTTTCCGGTGGAAAAATCGGATGAAAAGTTCCTGGAGATCGCCACACAGCTATGCGAGAACCGGATGGTGTCCTCGGTATATCTGATCGGGGAAGAGTTTTCTCAAGAATGGATGAAAGAATCGCTACGCTATCTGTGCCGTGGACGGAGAGTCTTTCAGGGGAACAACTTGTTCAGCAAGGGTGCCTGCTACAGCATGATGGAGCGACTGCATCCCAGTGAAAACGGACAAAATCATGTCTATCTGGGACAGGATAAATTGAAATCCAATATCGGTATGAAAGTGCGCAGACAGGGAGAGGAATCCTATCAGGCACTGTTAGACGCCGGAATCAACTGGTACGAGGCGCAGAATACCATGGAGTTTTACCTGCTGGAAGGAAGAGCGGTGGAGATCCTGATCACGTCCCTGACGGGAAAGGGCAGCCGGATCGCCAGAATCGTGCCGGAAGAATTGCAGGAAGGAATCACCAGACTGCGGATTCAGGTGGAGATGAAGGATGAAACACATCTGCAGGTGGAACTGGAGGATCTTGGTTTTGGCAGCTTCCGAACAGCTACGCATCATATCTGGAAGGAAGAAATAGAGTTGTAGATCTGCCCGGGGCAGAGAAAATGAGGATGAAAAATGAAGGCAAGTCTGTGTGTAGGAGAATATTGCGAGAATGCCTATAATGTGGAAGGCCTGGATATCCGGGTCTATAGTATGGAAGAGTTGTGCTATTGCCTAAAGGAGAATGCATTCCTGTTAGACCTGTCCATCATGAACGATAAGCTGGTGGACTGGATCGGAGAAGAATGTAAAGTGTGGGAACTGGCAAAACAGCTCTACCCCATGGTACATAAGCAGGGATCCTTAAGTGTGTTCGTGGTGACGATCCTGCAATATGTGGGGATGTACGATCCGGAAGAAATCCTGCAGGTGGAGCAGGTACTGAAGCAGGGAGCCGGACTCAGCAATCTGGAGAAACGCAAGAGCCAGATCGACTATATGGTGGAAAAAAGAAAATATGCGGCAGCCATCCGTGGATATGATATGCTACTGGAGACCTGGAACCATCTGGAACAGGAAGGAAAGGAACTTCCGGCGGGAAAAGTCCGGGCGGCGATCCTGCACAATAAGGGTGTGGCGCTGACAGGGCTGATGTTTTATGACAAGGCGGCATATTACTTTAACGAAGCCTGGAAGACCGATCCGGACAGAGAACACCTGGATGCTTATCTGGCGGCAAAGAGAATGGAACTGACGGAGGATGCCTATGTGGCATTTGCAGCGCAGAATCCGGAAAATTATACGGAGTCCCTGGAACTGGAAAAGCGGATCGAGCAATTTGAACGGGAATGGGAACAGCAGCCGGAGTACCGACAGCTACGGCTGCGTGGTGACTGGCGGGTGAACGACAGGGTGAAATACGATGCGGAAAATGAGAGACTGACTCAGGCACTGAAAAACAGTTACCGGACAAGTGTCAGCGTATAGAGAAGACAGCAGGAGAGAATTATGACGTGGTGGAACCGCTTATTTAAGAAAAAAGAACCGATACAGCAGGAAGAGGACTGGGAACAGCTGGTCTATACCCGCAACGGTGTGAATTTTGATGAGGAAGACCAGAGAAAACGTTACATTGTAAATTGCCTGGAGCAGATCGCAGAGGCTTCCAAGGAGATCGACCTCCTGACGGGAGAGTATACGCTGGTGACTTCTTATCTGACGGATACGGATGAGATTGAGGCCCTGCCAGCAGAGCAGAGAGAAGAGGTCAACCGGGTGGCCGGCAAGCTGGCCGGGCTGGAACAGGAACGTAGCAGATACCGGGAAAAGAAGAACCGTATGCGGGATGCGGACTTCTATGCGATCCGCAAAAGAGAGAACGAGATTGAAGAAGGCATTCAGAAGATTCGGGACGGCGAGAAATACGGCAATCTGATAAGGCAGGATCTGCACAGACTGGACGGAGAACGACATGCCTACGAATACCGGAGAAATGAGCTGGAGAATCTGATGAACAACCAACGGGGCATGGCTGTCATTTTCCTTACGGCATTGATCGTCTGTGTGATCATGCTGGTGATCCTGCAGTATGCTTTTGAAATGGATGTCTATGTGGGACTTTTTCTGGCAGTAGGTGCAGGAGCTGTAGCCATCTCCTATGTCTGCATCCGGTACATGGATGCAGGACGGGAACTGCAGCGGGTGGAGAAGACCATCAACAAGATCATCCAGCTGCAGAATAAAGTCAAGATCCGCTATGTGAACAACTGTCAGCTGATGGAATATCTGTATCTGAAGTACAATACGGACAGTGCAGCAAAGCTGGAAAAACAGTGGAAAATGTATCAGGACGAAAAGGAAGAGCGGAAGCAGTTCGCAGAGGCGGAAGCTAAGATCGAGTACTACCAGAAGCAGCTGGTACAGCAGCTGGCCGGTTACCGTGTGCAGATGCCGGAGCGCTGGATCAGCCAGACAGCTGCGCTTTTGGACAAGCGGGAAATGGTGGAGATCCGTCACGAACTGATCCAGAGAAGACAGGTGCTCCGTAAACAGATGGACTACAATCAGGAAGTAGCGGAGAGTGCAAGAAACGAAGTAAAAGACATCGCAGCCACCTATCCGAAATATGCCCAGGAGATCCTGGCCATGGTGGAGCGGTACGACCGATAAAGAATTGACAAGACACCTCTCGTTGTGTTACTATGACACCGTGTTAGCAATTTACCTTGCTAAAGCATACGACGCGGCCAACAGTGAGTGGCAGAACGGGAGGATGTATTATGAAAAGAGTATTAATGGCATTACTGGCAATCAGCATGGCAGCAGGTGTTCTTACCGGCTGTGGTTCTAAAGGATCTGAGAAAACATTTACCGTAGGTTTCGATGCGGAATTTCCCCCTTACGGATATCGTGATGACAGTGGAGAATATGTAGGCTTTGACCTGGATCTGGCAGCAGAAGTATGCAAGAGACAGGGCTGGGAGCTGGTAAAGCAGCCTATCGACTGGGATGCCAAGGATATGGAGCTTTCTTCCGGAGCCATTGACTGTATCTGGAACGGTTTCACCATGAACGGCAGAGAAGATGCCTACACCTGGACAGAGCCCTATATCGACAACAGTCAGGTATTCGTCGTAGCGTCTGCTTCCGGTGTACAGAACAAGGAAGAACTGGCAGGCAAGGTGGTAGCAGTACAGAAGGATTCCTCCGCACTGGCTGCTCTGAACGATGAAGAAAATGCAGACAACATTGCACTGCGTGATTCCTTCTCCCAGCTGATCGAATATGCGGACTACAATACCGCTTTCATGGATCTGGAGCAGGGTGCGGTAGATGCCGTAGCCATTGATATCGGTGTGGCACAGTATCAGATTGCGCAGAGAGAAGAAGGAAAATTCGTTATGCTGCAGGGCGAGGACAATAAGCTGGCTGTAGAGCAGTATGCAGTAGGTTTCCTGAAGGGTAATGATGAACTGAGAGATACCGTACAGAAGACACTGGACGAAATGGCAGCGGATGGTACCTTCGCACAGATCGCTGAAAAATGGGGACTGACCGACAGCGTATGTCTCGGTAAATAATCAACTAAGGATAGTTAAGGAGTAGAATTCATGAGTTTGCTGACCATGAGTGCCCAACTGGCAGAGGGCTTTCTGATAACGGTGGAAATATTTGTACTGACCCTTTTGTTTTCCCTTCCTCTGGGGCTGATCGTAGCCTTCGGAAGAATGTCAGGATGTAAGGTGATCCGCATTATCTCCAAAATATACATATCCATCATGAGAGGAACCCCTCTGATGTTACAGATCATCGTGGTGTATTTTGCCCCCTTTTATGTATTCCGCATGCAGGTGGGAACGGGGTATCGTTTCCCGGCGGTGATACTGGCATTCGTGATCAATTATGCGGCATATTTTGCAGAGATCTACCGTGCGGGCATTGAGTCCATACCGGTGGGGCAGTATGAGGCTGCGGAGGTGCTGGGCTACAGCAAGGCACAGACTTTCGTGAAGATCATTCTGCCGCAGGTGGTGAAGCGGGTTCTCCCGCCAGTGACCAATGAGACCATTACGCTGGTCAAAGATACTTCCATGGCATTTACCATTTCCATTGCGGAAATGTTCACGGTGGCAAAGCAGATCGGAGCGGCACAGACCAGTGTGCTTCCCCTGTTGGCAGCAGGTGTGTTCTATTATATCTTCAATCTCGTGGTGGCTTCTTTCATGGAGTATCTGGAGAAGAAGACATCTTATTACAGATAGGAGCAGTGCGGAAATATGGTCCTTTTGGAAATGAATCATGTGAAAAAAAGTTTTGACGGCAACGGGGTGCTGAAGGATATATCCCTGAAGGTTAACGAAGGAGAAGTTGTCTCCATCATCGGCCCCTCCGGTTCCGGCAAATCCACATTGCTTCGCTGTGCAACGCTTCTGGAGAAAATGGACGGTGGTGAGCTGATCTATTTAGGGCAGACGGCAGCTTCGGAGAAAACGGATAAAAACGGCAGAATACAGTGCGAATATGCGTCCAAGGCAGAATTACATAAGATCCGGAAATGTTTCGGACTGGTGTTCCAGAATTTTAACCTTTTTCCCCATTATACGGTGATGAAAAATATCATCGATGCGCCGATCCATGTGGATAAGGTAAGCCGCACAGAAGCCGTGGCGAGGGCGGAGAAGCTTTTAGCACAGTTGGGACTGTCGGATAAGGCAGATGCCTACCCTTACCAGCTGTCCGGTGGACAGCAGCAGAGAGTATCCATAGCCAGGGCACTGGCACTGCAGCCCAGGATCCTGTTCTTCGATGAGCCGACCTCGGCACTGGATCCGGAATTGACGGCAGAAGTATTAAAGGTGATCAGACAGCTGGCAAGTGAACATATGACCATGATCATCGTAACCCATGAGATGCAGTTTGCAAGAGAAGTATCCGACCGCATTATTTTCATGGAACAGGGTGTGATCGTGGAGGAAGGTTCTCCCGAAGCACTTTTTACAACGGAAAATGCCCGGGTTCGGGAATTTATCGGAAAGTTGCAGTAAAAATATATTGATTTTTTTTCGCAAATCTGTTTATCTATTAGGTGTGGGTGTATCTTGCCCACACCTGTTTCAATAAAAGACTGAAAAACATAAGAATGCGAGGACTGATGGTATGAGCGTACAGGAAATGAAACCGATCAAGGAAGGCAAAGTTCGTGAGATCTATGACAACGGAGACACCCTGATCATGGTGGCAACTGACCGTATCAGCTGCTTTGATGTGATCTTGGACAACACAGTAACAAAGAAAGGAACTGTATTGACCCAGATGTCGAAATTCTGGTTTGATATGACTGAGGATGTGATTCCCAATCATATGGTATCCGCTGACGTTAAGGATATGCCCGAATTTTTCAGACAGCCGAAATTCGACGGCAACAGCATGATGTGCAAGAAGCTGAACATGCTCCCCATCGAGTGCATCGTTCGTGGATACATTACCGGAAGCGGCTGGGAAAGCTACAAGAAGAACGGTACCGTATGCGGTATCAAGCTTCCGGAAGGTCTGAAGGAGGCAGATAAGCTTCCCGAGCCCATCTATACCCCTTCCACCAAGGCAGAGATCGGAGATCATGATGAGAATATCTCCTATGAGCAGAGTGTGGAATATCTGGAGAAGCGTTTCCCCGGCAAGGGCGCAGAATATGCGGCCAAGCTTCGTGACTATACCATCGCTATTTATAAAAAATGTGCGGATTATGCACTGACCAAAGGAATCATTATCGCAGATACCAAGTTCGAGTTCGGACTGGATGAGAACGGCAACATGGTACTGGGGGATGAAGTATTGACTCCCGACAGCTCCCGTTTCTGGCCGGTAGACGGCTACGAGCCCGGACATGGCCAGCCTTCCTTTGACAAACAGTTCGCCCGTGACTGGCTGAAAGCCAACCCTGAAAAAGGCTGGAAGCTGCCGGAGGACATCGTGGAGAAGACCATTGACAAATACCTTCAGGCTTACAAGATGCTGACAGGCAAGGATCTGTAGGGTACGGTTTTTGGTTTTTTTTCACGGGGCAGGCAGGAAAGGTAAGGCTTACAAGTGACGGACAACATTTATATTCAGACAGAAAATAATGACAAATTAAAGGAAGAATGTGGCGTTTTCGGCGTGTATGATTTCGACGGACACGACGTGGCATCCACGATTTATTACGGCCTTCTGGCATTGCAGCACAGAGGCCAGGAAAGCTGCGGTATTGCCGTCAGTGACACGAATGGGCCCAAGGGCAAAGTCTTAAGCAGCAAAGACATGGGACTGGTCAATGAGGCATTTACACCGGAACAGCTGGAGAAGTTAAAAGGCGACATCGGTGTGGGACATGTCCGCTATTCTACAGCGGGAGGATCCACCAGAGAGAATGCACAGCCTCTGGTACTGAATTATGTAAAGGGTACTCTGGGACTGGCCCATAACGGTAACCTGATCAATGCGCCGGAGCTTCGAAGAGAACTGGAGTATACCGGTGCTATTTTCCAGACCACCATTGATTCCGAGGTCATTGCTTATCATATTGCCAGAGAGCGTTTGAATTCCAAATCGGTAGAGGAAGCTGTGGGCAGAGCCATGACGAAGATCAAGGGAGCCTATTCCCTGGTGGTGATGTCTCCCAGAAAGCTGATCGGCGCCAGAGATCCTTATGGATTTAAGCCGTTATGCATCGGCAAGAGAGACAATGCGTATTTTCTGTCCAGCGAGACCTGCGCTCTGGATACGGTAGGTGCCGAGTTCGTCCGGGATGTGCTTCCCGGTGAGATTGTGACCATTTCCCCGGAGAAGGGAATTGAGTCCGATACCACCCATGTATTAAAGCCTGCGGAGACCGCCAGATGTATTTTTGAGTATATTTATTTCGCCAGACCCGACAGCTTTATCGACGGCGTCAGCGTATATGATTCCCGTATTCTGGCCGGAAAGTTCCTGGCTATGGATTCCCCGGTGGATGCGGATCTGGTCATCGGCGTACCGGAATCCGGCAACTGCGCAGCCATGGGATATTCCATGCAGTCGGGAATCCCTTACGGCATGGGCTTCGTGAAAAATGCCTATGTGGGCAGAACCTTCATCAAACCGAAGCAGAAGAGCAGAGAAAGCAGCGTTCAGGTCAAACTGAACCCTATCCGGGAAGCCGTGGAGGGCAAGCGTGTCATCATGATCGATGATTCCATTGTCCGCGGCACCACCTCCGACCGTATCGTAAAGATGTTACGGGAAGCCGGAGCCAAAGAGGTACATATGAGAGTCAGTTCACCGCCGTTTCTGTGGCCCTGCTATTTCGGCACAGACGTTCCGGCGAGAGACCAGCTGATCGCATATAACCGTTCCATCAAGGAGATCAGTGATCTGATCGGCACGGACAGCCTGGATTATCTGAAGATTGAGAGACTGGAAGAACTGGTGGGCGGTAATCTTGGCATCTGCAAGGGCTGCTTTACCGGAAAATACCCGATGGAACCGCCTGCGGAAGATATCCGCGGAGAATTTGACAAATAAACAATAACTATTCAGAAAACCGCAGAATAAGAAAAACTGATACGTCATGCCTGCATGTAAGTAGCAGTTTTCTTATTTGTAAGGTGACTCGAGTAGAGTCACCATCCCACACATGAACAAAATTAGCTGCGAAGCAGCGGGAAAGTATGAGAAGCATACGGTTTTGTGAATGTGAGGGATGGGTTTTGAATAGTTGCAATAAATTAGAAAATAAGAGGAGCAGACAAATGAGTACAGGTACAGACAGATATCAGAGCCCGTTATCCGAACGCTATGCAAGCAAGGAGATGCAGTATATTTTCTCCCCGGATATGAAATTCCGTACATGGAGAAAGCTGTGGATTGCACTGGCAGAGACGGAAAAAGAACTGGGACTGTCCCAGGACGGTAAGCCCGTTATCACAGATGAGCAGATCGAGGAACTGAAGGCCCATGCTGAGGACATTAATTACGATGTGGCAAAAGAGCGTGAAAAACTGGTACGTCATGACGTTATGAGCCATGTGTATGCATACGGACAGCAGTGCCCCAAGGCAGCCGGAATCATCCATCTGGGCGCAACCTCCTGCTATGTGGGTGACAACACCGACATTATTGTGATGACCGAGGCACTGAAGCTTGTCAGAAAAAAGCTGATCAATGTTATGAAGGAACTGGCGGATTTCGCTGATAAGTATAAGGCACAGCCTACCCTGGCATTTACTCATTTTCAGCCTGCACAGCCTACAACCGTAGGCAAGAGAGCAACGCTGTGGTTACAGGAGTTCTCACTGGATCTGGAGGATCTGGATCACGTTCTGGGTACCATGAAGCTGTTAGGCTCTAAGGGAACCACCGGAACCCAGGCTTCTTTCCTGGAACTGTTCAACGGAGATCAGGAGACCATCGACAAGATCGATCCCATGATTGCAGCCAAGATGGGATTCAAGGAGTGCTATCCTGTATCCGGCCAGACTTATTCCCGCAAGGTGGATACCAGAGTAGCAAACGTGCTGGCCGGTATTGCGGCATCTGCTCATAAGATGAGCAATGACATCCGCCTGTTACAGCATCTGAAGGAAGTGGAAGAGCCCTTCGAGAAGAACCAGATCGGCTCCTCCGCCATGGCTTACAAGCGTAATCCCATGAGAAGTGAGCGTATTGCTTCCCTGTCCCGTTATGTGATGGTGGATGCGCTGAATCCCGCCATTACTTCCGCAACCCAGTGGTTCGAGAGAACGCTGGACGATTCTGCCAACAAGAGACTGTCTATTCCCGAAGGCTTTCTTGCCATCGATGGTATTCTGGATCTGTGCCTGAATGTGGTAGACGGACTGGTAGTATATCCGAAGGTAATTGAAAAGCACATGATGAGCGAGCTTCCTTTCATGGCTACCGAGAATATTATGATGGATGCCGTAAAGTTAGGCGGCAACCGTCAGGAACTGCATGAGCGTATCCGTGAGCTTTCCATGGAGGCCGGACGCAATGTGAAGGTAGAAGGAAAAGAGAATAACCTCCTGGAGCTGATCGCCGCAGATCCCGCATTCCCCATGGGACTGGAGGAACTGAAAGCATCCATGGATCCGTCCAAGTATATCGGACGTTCCAAAGAGCAGGTGGAAGCTTTCCTGAAAAATGTGATCAGCCCGATCTTAGAGGCCAACAAGGACTTACTGGGTGTAAAGGCCGAGATCAACGTATAAACGTTTTCTGCTGAAGTAATTTGTGGAAACGAAAACTATTCAGAACCTCATTCATCGGTGATCTTTTGATGTTTACATGGCTCTGAATCGTTACAGAATGATAAGAAAGCAGGAGACGAAAATGGGTGGATTTTTTGGAGTCGCAGCAAAAGAAGACTGTGTGTTTGATCTGTTCTTTGGAACGGATTATCATTCCCATCTGGGAACCAGACGTGCCGGCATGGCAGTCTACAGCAAAGAAGAAGGTTACAACAGAGCCATTCACAACATAGAGAATGCACCGTTCCGTACGAAGTTCGACAAGGATGTCAATGAGATGCACGGACATCTGGGCATCGGCTGTATTTCCGATTTTGAGCCCCAGCCGCTGATGGTGCGTTCCCATCACGGAACTTATGCTATTACCACCGTGGGCAAGATCAACAATACGGATGCCATCATCAAGGATCTGTTTGCGAAGGGACATTCTCATTTCCTGGAGATGAGCGGCGGTGACATCAATGCCACGGAGCTGGTGGCAGCCATTGTCAACCAGAAGGACAATCTGGTGGAGGGCATTCAGTACGCCCAGGAGATCATCGACGGTTCCATGACCTTACTGATCATGACACCCAAGGGAATCTATGCGGCCAGAGATAAGATGGGCCGTACTCCGGTGGCAGTAGGCAAAAAGGAGGGGGCTTATTGCGTCTCCTTTGAGAGCTTCGCTTATCTGAATCTGGGATACCAGCCCGTGAGAGAGCTGGGACCGGGAGAGATCGCCGTGGTGACACCGGAAGGTGTACGAACCCTGGTGAAGCCCGGCAAGGATATGAAGATCTGTACGTTTTTGTGGGTCTATTACGGATATCCGTCCTCATCCTATGAAGGCATCAGTGTAGAGAAGATGCGTTATCAATGCGGTGCCAAGCTGGCGGAGCGTGATAATGTAAAACCGGATATCGTAGCAGGAGTGCCGGATTCCGGTACCGCTCATGCAGTGGGATATGCCAACCGTTCGGGAATTCCTTTTTCCCGTCCGTTTATTAAGTATACCCCCACCTGGCCCAGGTCCTTTATGCCGACGATCCAGACCCAGAGAAATCTGATCGCAAAGATGAAACTGATCCCGGTACATGATCTGATCCAGGATCAGAGTCTGTTGTTGATCGACGATTCTATTGTCCGCGGCACACAGTTAAGAGAGACCACGGAATTCCTGTACCAGAGCGGTGCAAAGGAAGTACATATCCGTCCGGCCTGTCCGCCTCTGTTATATGGCTGCAAGTACCTGAACTTTTCCAGATCTTCTTCCGAGATGGATCTGATCACCCGCCGTGTGATCAAGGAGATTGAGCAGGAGGGCAGAGAAATCGATCTGAAGAACTATGTGAATCCCGATACTCCGGAATACGAGGAGATGGTAGGACGGATCTGCAAACAGCTGAAGTTCACCACATTGCAGTTTCAGAGATTGGATGATATGATTGAGTCCGTGGGCATCGGCAGAGAGAAGCTGTGCACCTACTGTTGGGACGGCAGAGAATAATGCGAAAAGAACTTCTAATCACTCAGAGCATAGGCTCTTTCGTGAAGAAGTTCTAAGTTTCGCATGGCAAAACGCTACGCGTTTTGAATATAGATGTAGGTTATATAAAATATAATAAATATTGATTTTACTTATACCATAAAGTGTTGTATACTGTAAAGGTGTGAGAAAGAGAAGCAGGAGTTTCTTTGGATCACCCGGAATAAGATATTGGATGTAGATTTATCACAGAAACTGTGGTAAAGAATGGAGGAAAACATGGTAAAGGCAGTTGTAGGAGCCAACTGGGGCGACGAAGGAAAAGGAAAGATCACAGATATGCTGGCAGAGAAAGCGGACATTATCGTACGTTTTCAGGGCGGCGCGAATGCAGGACATACCATCGTGAACAATTATGGTAAATTTGCTCTGCACACCCTTCCTTCCGGTGTATTTTACAATCATACCACCAGCGTGATTGGTAACGGTGTGGCATTAAACATTCCGATCCTGATGAAAGAGATCAAGTCTATCACAGACAGAAATGTTCCCATGCCCAAGATTCTGGTGTCTGATCGTGCACAGATGGTAATGCCTTACCATATTTTATTTGATCAGTATGAAGAGGAGAGACTGGGCGGTAAGTCCTTCGGATCTACCAAGTCCGGTATCGCACCTTTCTATTCTGATAAGTATGCGAAGATCGGTTTCCAGGTAAGTGAGCTGTTTGATGAAGAACTGCTGCAGGAAAAAGTACAGCGTGTCAGTGAGATGAAGAATGTCATCTTAGAGCATCTGTATCACAAGCCCATGATCGATCCCGCAGAGCTGTTAAATACCCTGCATGAGTATCGCGATATGATCGCACCTTTTGTATGCGATGTATCCGCATTCTTAGATAAGGCACTGAAAGAGGGCAAGACCATTCTGTTAGAGGGCCAGTTAGGAACCATGAAGGATCCGGATCACGGAATTTACCCCATGGTAACTTCTTCCTCCACGTTGGCAGCTTACGGCGCCATCGGTGCAGGTATCCCTCCTTATGAGATCAAGCAGATCGTTACCGTAAGTAAGGCATATTCCTCTTCCGTAGGAGCAGGTGCTTTCGTATCTGAGATCTTCGGTGACGAAGCAGATGAATTACGTCACCGCGGCGGTGACGGTGGTGAGTTCGGTGCAACTACCGGACGTCCCAGACGTATGGGATGGTTCGACTGTGTTGCCACCAAGTACGGCTGTCGTCTGCAGGGCGCTACCGATGTGGCATTTACCGTACTGGATGCACTGGGATATCTGGATGAGATCCCTGTATGTGTAGGGTATGAGATCGACGGTGAAGTTACCACTGATTTCCCTGTTACCTACAAGCTGGAAAAGGCAAAGCCCGTACTGAAAAAGCTCCCTGGCTGGAAGTGCGATATCCGCGGTATCCGCAACTTCGATGAACTGCCGGAGAACTGCAGAAAGTATGTGGAATTCATTGAGGAGCAGATCGGATTCCCTATCACCATGGTCAGCAACGGCCCGGGAAGGGAAGATATCATCTATCGTGAGAGTCCTTTGAAGAAATAAATGCTGTCAAATGCGGAGAGATAGGATAATCTTTGATGGAAAAAACATCTGTAAAATGTGAATGAGAATGGAAAGGGCATGGTGCTGGTATGAGATCAGCCCGTGTCCTTTTTGGTATACGATGAATCCGGCAGGAATTTTGATTACACAGTATCTGGCTGAATGCAAGCATTCGCAGAACGCAGTTTTGCATGGCTCTGAATAGCTACAGATTTTTACTGTGAAGGAACAAAAACCAGTGTCTGATAGTAATTTTGAGATGGAGACAGCGAGATATGATCAATAATCTGGAAGCGTATAAAGTATTTTATTATGTGGCAAAATGTGGGAGTGTGACCAAAGCGGCCGGGGAACTGTCAATTTCACAGCCGGCGGTCAGTCAGGCCATCAAGCAGCTGGAAAATACCCTGGATGCCGCCCTGTTCCACCGGGCGGCCAAGGGAGTACGGCTGACCAGTGAGGGAGAACTGTTGTATTCCTATGTGGCAAAAGGGTACGAACAGATCGAAATGGGTGTGAAGAAGGTTCACCAGATGCAGAATATGGAACTGGGAGAAGTCCGCATCGGTGCCAGCGATATGACATTGCAGTTTTATCTGCTTCCCTATCTGGAAAAGTTCCATGAACAGTACCCCGGGATCAAGGTGATCGTCACCAATGCGCCGACACCGGAGACATTGAATTATTTAAGAGAGGGACACATTGACTTCGGAATTGTCAGTACGCCGTTTCCGGAGAGACCTGATATTCAGATGATACCGGTGCGGGAGATTGAGGATGTCTTCGTGGCGGGAAGAAGATTTTTCAGCTACAAGAACCGGACGCTGGATTTTCAGAAACTGGAAAGTCTGCCTCTTATTTTCCTGGAGAAAAATACCAGCAGCCGCAGCTACATGGATGAATTTCTGGCGGGAAACGGGGTATATGTGCAGCCGGAGTTCGAACTGGCCACCAGCGATATGATCGTACAGTTTGTGAGACGAAATCTGGGTGTTGGCTGTGTGATGCGGGATTTTGCCAGAGATTATGTGGAATCCGGCTTGCTTTTCGAACTTAGATTCAATAAAATAATACCGAAGCGTCAATTCTGTGTCGTTAGGAACACGAAGATGCCTATGGCTCCGGCTGCGGAGAAACTGTTGGAGATCATGGAGCTGGACAGACAGGAAGAAGCGAAGATATAAAAGTGACGGCAAAAAGAGGATATACCGGCGGAAACGGAACTGCTTTGACTAGTAAAACGAATAGGAGAGAAGAGTTATGATACGCAATATAATTTTTGACATTGGCAATGTGTTGACAGACTATCGCTGGGAGGGATTTCTGGCGGACAAGGGATTTGATGCGGAAATGATCAAAAAAATCGCAAAGGCATCTATTATGCATCCGCTGTGGGCAGAGTATGACCGCGGTGCCTGGACGGACGAGCAGGTTCTGGCTGCATTTGTAAAGGATGCACCGGAACTGGAGAAAGAACTGCATCAGGCGTTCGAGAATATCGCTGGCATGGTAACCCCCAGAGCTTACGCTATTCCCTGGTTACAGGAACTGAAAGCAAAGGGATACCATGTGTATTATCTGTCCAACTTCTCACACAAGGCAGAGACAGAATGTGCGGAAGCGTTGAATTTCCTGCCGGAGATGGAAGGTGGCATCCTGTCCTACAAGGATCAGCTGATCAAGCCCGAACCGGAGATCTACCAGCTGCTTCTGAAACGCTATGGATTAAAGGCAGATGAGAGCGTTTTCCTGGATGATACGCTGGTGAATGTGAAGGCGGCCGAAGAACAGGGTATCCACGGCATCCACTTCCTGACCAAAGAGCAGGCGGAAGAGGAACTGCGTAAGCTCGGCGTGGACTGCTAAATGGTTCGTAGCGGAGGAAGCCTTAGACCGGACGAACTCCCGAAGTGGCAGAAAGCCCTCAGGCAGATATCTGCCTGAGGGCTTTCTGCCACTTCGGGAGTTCTGTTTGTATTCAAAACGCCAATTTCTACGAAAAAAATACAAAAACATAAGATTTTGCTATGTAAAAAGTCTCTATTTTCGCTACACAAGCAAAATAAAGAAATTCCGTACAAAAAATCCTGATTTCGGAACTTTTTTGTACGGAATTCGTTGTTTTGGGGCTTTTTACACCAAACTAACTTGCTATTTATTTTCGTTCTCCTTTTCTTCCGGATGGAAGTCTGCGAAGGTGGAGCGGTTTGTCAGTTTTCCAAACATCCAGGTGTAGATCCAGATGAGAAGAGGGATGGCCACGGTGGCTAGCAGGCAGGTGGCGAATAGCGCGTGGCTGGCGGAGCTGTCGAAGATCGCCGCAAAAAGCGTCACGACATATAAAAGCACCAGCAGAATAATTCCAATGATCGCGAAGATCTGTTTGGAAGTCATTTTTGTTTTCTTCCATTATTATAAAATCCCCTGAAATCAGGGTGTTGTGTATTTTTATCCTGTGACATTTGTATTCCTTTCGTTATTCCCATTCATAATTCACAAAAGAGCGTAAGTGCCAGTGCGGTTTGTGGATCTCAAAAGAGCGGAAGTGCCGGTGCGGTTCGTGGACCTCAAAAGCTGCGGGAGTGCCAGAACTGTCCGTGTGCCTCAGGAACTGCGGAACCGTCAGAGTTATTCGTGATTCTCAGAGGTCTCGGAACTGTGTTCCACATGTTCTTCGTTGGGTTCTGGAATCGTCATCAGTACCTTGATGATACGGTTCTGGTCGATACCCTGTACCTTCAAGTGAATACCGTTCTCCAGGGTAACTTCCTCACCATCCTCCGGCAGACGATCCAGACAGTCGATGATCAGACCGCCGATGGAGTCATAATCTTCACTGGTCAGATTTGTTCCAAGAACGTCGTTGATGTCATCCAGCTTCATGCTGCCTTCCACCAGATAAGTATCTTCTGACATCTTCTGGATCAGTTCTTCCTCGTCCTCATCGTATTCGTCACGGATCTCACCGACGATCTCTTCTAACAGATCCTCCAGAGTGATCATACCAACGGTAGCACCGTATTCATTCAATACGAAAGAGACATTGGTGGTCTTTTCCCGCATCTCATACATGAGGTCTGCGATTTTCTTGTACTCGTAAGTATAGTAAGCATCACGCAAAATGTTTCCCACATGGAAAGCACTCTGATCCTCCGTCAGGATAAAGTCCTTGATATTGATCAGACCGATAATATTGTCCTTGTCATCCTCATAGACCGGAAGCCTGGTATACATGGAATCCCGGAAAACTGCCAGAACATCGTCATAAGTAGCATCCAGACTGACCGTTACCATATTGATGCGTGGAATCATGATATCCTTGGCGTGAGCATCGGAAAAATCGAACACATTGTAGATCAGCTTGCGTTCCTCGGATTCGATGACACCGTCCTCATGACTGACGTCCACGTAGGTTTTCAGCTCGCTTTCAGTCATGGTGCTGGCTTTTTTGTTGGGATCGATATGTAACAGCTTCATGATACCGTGGGACAGCAGATCCACAATGAAGATGACCGGCGTGAGCACCTGCATCAGAAAATAGATTACATTGCAATATGTCAGGGCCAGCTTCTCAGAATACAGTATTGCCCAGGTCTTGGGTACGATTTCGCCGCAGAGCAGCACGACAATGGTCAGAACACCGGTTGCGATACCTACAGCCAGATTGATTCGCATAGCTAATGTTGTTGCAAGGGAAGATGCAGTCAGATTGACAATATTGTTGCCGATCAGAATGGTACTGATCATTTTACTGTAATTGTCCAGGACTTTGTTGACGCGTGCAGCACGCTTGCTGCCTTCCTCTTCCAGGGTACGCATTCGTACACGATTGACCGTGGACAGTGCTGTCTCGGCAGAAGAGAAAAAGCCGGATAGAAAAATCAGAATTACGATAGAAACAAGTTGTATGACACCAGAGGTATCCAAAAAAGTTCACTCCTTCTTAAATAATAGTAGTAGGCATAAGCCCCATTTATAAGTTATTAAGCAACAATATACAATAGGACAGGAATAGTTGTCAAGTTTTCCGAATGATTTGAATATATATTTTACATAGGTAAAAAGGAGGAGCAACATGGAAAAAAGAGGCGAGAGAAAAGAAGGGGTTCCGGTGCTTGCACTGGCAAAATGTCTGCTGGCATCCTATGTGCTGACACTGTTGCTTTTATGTCTGTTGGCACTTTTATTGTATAAATTGCATCTGACGGAAGGAATGGTGACCATTGCAATCTCGGCTATTTATGTCGTAACTACCTTTATGGCGGGATTTTTGGCAGGAAAAAAGATGGAGACGCAGAAGTTTCTTTGGGGAGCACTGCTAGGGGCAGCATATTTCGTGATACTGGCGGTGGTATCCGTATTGATCAAAACGCCGGAAACTGCATTGGGCAATTCCTTCTGGACCACAATGGTATTGTGTGTGGCCGGGGGGACACTGGGCGGTATGCTGGGGTAAAATACAGAAATGGACAGGAATTTAACGGTTTTTGAGAAAAAAAGCTTTTACAAATGCCAAATACATGATATAATGAGCAAAAATGAGTTGCGTGTCTGTATGTTTATATACACGCTGGCGTCTATAGGCGCTTTGAAATCATAAGGAGGCTATTTTTAATGAAGCATATTAAGACTTTAACAACCAGAGATTTAAAGGAATCTATGAAAAAGGGCGGCTGCGGTGAGTGCCAGACTTCCTGCCAGTCTGCATGTAAGACTTCCTGCACTGTAGGAAACCAGAGTTGTGAAAAGATTAAATAATCTAAGAAATTGAGAAGAGACTAACGTAAGCAGCGATTCAGGTCGCTGCTTATTCTCTGTTAACTATTCGGAGCCGAATTTGACAGCGTATTCTTCGTCGGATGCTTGCATACGTAAGAGGATACGTCCGGCAAAATACGGCGAAGTAACCACATGAGCAAATAACATGCAGGCATGTTATTCAGGAAAGTCCGGAGGACGATTTTACGAATGGGGTTCCGAATAGTTAATGTTAATGTGTTTTAAGCAATAAGAAGTAGAAAGAAGAGGAATAGAACTGTGATACACCAGTATAAGAGCAACGGCTATAATATCGTTATGGATGTGAACAGTGGTTCTGTCCATGTGGTAGATGATATTGTGTATGATATGATCCCGCTGGTAGAGCCTCTGGTAACGGAAGGCATCAAGGATGCGGATACTATCAAGGCCGCCGTACTGAATCTTGCAAATATCCCCTATCCCCAGGAAGAGATCACCGAAGCGGTGGACGAGGTCCTGGAGCTGGAGAAGGCAGGACAGCTGTTTGCTCCCGATATTTATGAGAATTACATTTTTGATTTTAAGAAGCGCCAGACCGTAGTCAAGGCACTGTGCCTGCACATTGCCCATGACTGTAACCTTGCCTGCAGATATTGCTTTGCGGAAGAGGGTGAGTACCACGGCAGAAGAGCGCTGATGAGCTTTGAGGTCGGCAAAAAGGCACTGGATTTCCTGGTAGCCAATTCCGGCAACCGTGTGAACCTGGAAGTGGATTTCTTCGGCGGTGAACCACTGATGAACTGGGATGTGGTAAAGCAGCTGGTAGAATACGGCAGAAGCTTAGAGAAGTCCAACAATAAAAAGTTCCGTTTTACCCTGACTACCAATGGTATCTTATTAAATGATGAGATCCTGGAGTTCGTGAATAAGGAAATGGGTAATATCGTGCTGAGTATCGATGGACGTAAGGAGATCAACGACAAGATGCGTCCTTTCCGTGGCGGACAGGGCAGCTATGACATCATTGTTCCCAAGTTCCAGAAGGTAGCGGAGAGCAGAGACCAGATGAACTATTATGTGCGTGGTACGTTCACCCACAATAATCTCGATTTCTCCAAGGACGTTCTGCATCTGGCAGATCTGGGATTCAAACAGATCTCCGTGGAGCCCGTTGTGGCACAGCCTACGGATGATTATGCCATCAGAGAAGAGGATCTTCCGATCTTAAAGGAAGAATACGATAAACTGGCAGTAGAAATGATCAAGCGTAAGAAAGAGGGCAAGGCTTTCAATTTCTTCCACTTTATGATCGATCTGCAGGGCGGTCCCTGCGTAGCCAAGAGACTCTCCGGCTGCGGATCCGGTACCGAATATCTGGCGGTTACTCCCTGGGGAGACTTGTATCCCTGCCATCAGTTCGTGGGTAACGAGAAGTTCCTCATGGGCAATGTGGATACCGGTGTGGTAAGAGATGATATCCGTGACGAGTTCAAATGCTGTAATGTCTATGCAAAGGACAAGTGTAAGAAGTGTTTTGCCAAGTTCTATTGCAGCGGCGGATGTGCTGCGAACTCCTATAATTTCCATGGCAATATCAATGATGCGTATGACATCGGCTGTGAGCTGCAGAGAAAGCGTATCGAATGTGCTATCATGCTGAAGGCTGCGGAAGCAGCAGAAGCTTCAGAAGAATAGAAAGGACAAAGGAAAGATGAAGAAAAGTAAAGCAATCATCATTCTGCTCTGTGCCCTTCTGGTCCTGTTAGGCGTTGGCTATGTGGATCTGTATGGCGTAGATGCGGAAGGAACTGCCAGTGCTTCAGACATCAGTCTGGGACTGGATCTGGCAGGTGGTGTCAGCATCACTTACCAGGTAGTCGGCGATGAAGAGCCGGATGCAACGGACATGGCAGATACCATTGCCAAGCTGCAGAAGCGTGTTGAGAACTACAGTAAAGAGGCTATTGTATACCAGGAGGGTACCGATCGTATCAATATCGAGATTCCCGGTGTAACAGATGCCAACAAGATCCTGGAAGAGCTGGGACGTCCCGGTTCCCTGTATTTCATTGCAGAGACAGACAAGGACGGCAATGCGAACTACTCTATGCAGGCAGTAACCGATGCACAGGGCAATGTAAGCTATGCGTACGCTCTGAATAAGACCATCGATGAACTGAAGGCAGATGGATCCATCATGCTGGAGGGTACAGATGTCAAGACTGCTACCGCAGGATCTATCAAGGACCAGACGATGGGCAATTCCACTTATGCGGTAGATCTGGTGATGACGGAGGAAGGCACTAAGAAGTTTGAAGAGGCTACCAGAAATGCTTACGAGAAGGGCGAGACCCTGGGTATCTACTATGATGGATCCTTTGTAAGTGTTCCTTCCGTAAAAGGTGTGTTCTCCGATGGTAATGCACAGATCTCTCCTATGAACTCCTATGAAGAGGCAGAGAGCCTGGCTTCCACCATCCGTATCGGTGGACTGAAGCTGGAGCTGGAAGAGCTGCATTCCAAGGTAGTTGGCGCACAGTTGGGTGTGGAAGCAATCTCCACCAGTTTAAAAGCAGCTGTGATCGGATTTATCGTAGTGGCTGTTTTCATGATCGCAGTATATTTTCTGCCCGGATTTGCTTCTGTCATTGCACTGGGTATTTATGTGGCATTGGTAGTATTGCTGCTGAACGGCTTTGACCTGACCCTGACCCTGTCCGGTATCGCAGGTATCATCCTGTCCATCGGTATGGCAGTGGATGCCAACGTTATCGTATTTGCCCGTATCCGTGAGGAACTGGCAACAGGCAAGACTGTTAAGAGTGCCATGCAGATCGGTTATGACAAGGCGCTGTCCGCTATCATTGACGGTAATGTGACTACCCTGATCGCAGCAGCAGTGCTGTGGCTGTTAGGTCCCGGTACTGTCAAGGGATTTGCACAGACCCTGGCACTGGGTATCGTTTTATCCATGTTCACTGCACTGGTAGTGACCAAGTACATTATGAAAGCTTTCTATGCACTGGGATTAAAGGATCCTAAGTGGTATGGTGTAGGTAAGGAACACAAGACTGTGAATTTCCTCGGCAAGAAGGGTATTTTCTTCGGATTGTCTCTGGCAGTGATCGCTGTTGGATTTATCACCATGGGTGTCTACAAGATGAACACCGGAGATGCACTGAATTACAGCCTGGAGTTCAAGGGTGGTACCGCAACTACTGTCACTTTTGATAAGAGCTATACGCTGGAAGAGATCAACAGCGAGATGGTACCTCTGATCGAGAGCACCACCGGCAGTGCAGTTCAGATCCAGACCGTACAGGGCTCCAACGAAGTTATCTTCAAGACCGGTTCTCTGGATGTGGATCAGAGACAGGCACTGAATCAGATGTTCGTGGATAATTTTGGCGTGGATGAGACGCTGATCACCTCCGAGACCATCAGTTCCACCATCAGTAATGAAATGAAGTCCGATACGATCCTGGCAGTAGCAGTAGCAATCATCTGCATGCTGATCTATATCCGCTTCCGTTTCAGCGACATCCGTTTCGGTGTCAGCAGTATTGCCTGTCTGCTTCACGATGTGCTGGTAGTGATCACCTTCTACGCACTGGCAAGAGTATCCGTCAGCAATACTTTTATCGCGTGTCTGCTGACCATCGTAGGTTACTCTATCAACGCCACCATCGTAATCTTCGATCGTGTACGTGAGAACATGGCAGTCATGACCAAAAAGGATGACCTGCAGGATGTTGTAAACCACAGCATCACCCAGACACTGTCCCGAAGCTTATTTACCTCCCTGACCACTCTGGTAATGGTAGGTGCGCTGTATATCTGGGGCGTGACCAGTATCCGCGATTTCGCACTGCCTCTGATGGTAGGTATCATCTGTGGTGCTTATTCTTCCGTATGTATTGCAGGTGCCCTGTGGTATGTACTGAGAAAGAAGTTTGCGCCGAAGGCAAAATAAGATTTCAGATAGTAGAATGGAATCAAAAAAGGAGTCGGAACGAAATGTTCCGGCTCCTTTTAAAGTTAAGTTATGGTTATACATTCTGCTGCAAACTGGCAAGTTCCTTTTTCAGAGCTTCGATCTCAGCGTCTTTGGCGGCATTATCGGCAGTCAACTTATCATTATCAGTCGTCAAAGTATCAATCTTTTTCAACAGATACTGTTCCTGAAGCTCTGCGTCCATTCGTGCCTGACAACGTTGTCTGACCATGTCATCCGCATTCAGATTATATAAAGTCTTTGTCGCTTCCATCAGGTATTCATCATTTTTAGCAGTCATAAGAATTTCCTCCCATGAAATAGACCGGAATAAAGCAGCCCATTTGTCAATACCATATGCTTTGTCAGCATCGGTAGCCAATTCTATATGCTTTAAGTCTACCACAGATAGTGTGAGTTTGTCACTATATTCAAAATGATCCTTAAGATTCAGTAACCGATATGTAGCATAGAACTCAGGGCGTTCCGGGAACAGGGTGTAGTCTAAAAAACCAATGTGTATCACAGGTTTTAATTCAGAATAATTTTGCCCTTTATTTAGTTGATCAAAGTTACGGCACAGATAACTCAGAGAACGCTCCGGCCAGTTGTAGAGGTTATTTACCTGCATTTCCAAATTTATGAGAGCATTATTGTTCAACAAGACATTGGTATCAAGAATAAAATCTTTGTCTTCAATGGTTGCACCTAAGGCGATTGGATTGGTAATGGTGACGGACTTAATTGCGGACGGTGGCAGATGGAGCAGAGAACTGATGAGACCGGTCAGAGCTTTTTGACTTAGCTGCAGGGCTGCGCGGAACATATAGTCATTGCGGAAACCGTAGTCAATAGGACCGGTAAGGTTCATGGAAAATACTTGTTTGTGTTTCATAGGCAGAATCCTCCTTAGTGTAATTAAAAGTTACTTGAAAAAATGGCGAAACGCCAGATATCAGAAATTTAATATAGAAATTGGATTGACTATAGCATAAAAAGAGAAGATGCACAAGGCTTTTTTTCATGCTATAATAAGCCATGTGTCTGTATAGAATGAAAGATTCTTATAGGCATAAATATTTCCAAATGTTACAAAGCAGGAGAATCTATGGAAAAATGGTATGTAGCCGCAAAAAAGGCAGATTTTGATAAATGGGCGAAGGAATTTCATATCAGTCCGGTGACGGCGAGAATCCTAAGAAACCGGGATCTGACGGAAGAGAGTGAGATACAGAAGTTCCTCTACGGGAAACTGGAAGATTGTTATTCTCCCTGGCTGTTAAAGGATATGGATAAGGCAGTGGAGGAAATTCTAAAAGCGGTAAGGGAAGGGCTGCATATCCGGGTCATCGGGGATTATGATGTGGATGGAATCTGTTCTTCCTATATTCTGACCAAAGGTTTTCAGATGCTGGGGGCTCAGGTGGACACGGCTATTCCCCACAGAATCCATGACGGCTATGGATTGAACGAGCATCTGATCGAAGAGGCCAAAAGAGAAGGTGTCGGTATGATCGTGACCTGCGATAACGGAATTGCAGCGGCACCCCAGATCGCAATGGCAAATTCTCTGGGCATGCGGGTGATCGTTACGGATCATCATGAAGTTCCATATATAGAAGAAAACGGAGAGCGGAAGGAACAGCTGCCTCCGGCGCTGGCAGTGATGGATCCCAAGAGAGCAGACGATACGTATCCTTTTTCCGGCATTTGTGGTGGCGTGGTAGCACTGAAACTGATCCAGGCGATCAAGGAAAAGACAGGAAATCCGGGACTTGTAAATATTCAGGAGGAGTTACTGGAATTTGCGGCACTGTCTACCGTATGCGATGTTATGGAGTTAAAAGATGAGAATCGCATTCTGGTGAAGGAAGGGTTGAAGCGTATCCAGAAGGGATATAACGAAGGCTTGAAGGCGCTGATGGAAGTGAATGATATTGCGCCAGATCGGCTGAGCGCCTATCATCTGGGATTTGTGCTGGGACCCTGCCTGAATGCCACGGGAAGACTGGATACTGCCAAACGGGCATTGGAACTGCTGCAGAGCTTTACCAGGGCGGATGCCATGACTGCGGCGAGAGAGCTGAAAGACCTGAATGAGAGCCGCAAGCACCTGACAGTACAGGGAATTCAGAGAGCGGATGAGTATATTCAGGAACATCATATTGCAGAAGATAAAGTTATGGTGATCTATCTGCCGGAGGTACATGAGAGCATTGCCGGTATTATTGCCGGAAAAGTCAGAGAAAAATACCATCATCCGGTCTTCATTCTGACCAAGGGAGAAGATGGAGTTAAGGGTTCCGGACGATCCATAGAAGCCTATCACATGTATGATGCCATGACGCAGGTAAAAGAGTATTTTACCAAGTATGGCGGTCATAAGCTGGCAGCAGGCCTTTCCATGCGAGAAGAGGATATTGAACCGCTGAGAGCTGCTTTGAATAAAAAATGCACTTTGACGGAGGATGATTTTATTCCGAAAGTACATATCGATGTGGCAATGCCCATGGGGTATGCGGATGATGCGCTGGCGGGAGAGTTTGCCCTGTTGGAGCCTTTCGGCACCGGGAATCCACGTCCTTTGTTTGCCCAGAAGGGGCTGGTTTTTCAGGCGGGCTTTAAAATGGGTGCCAACAAGACCTGTGCCAGATTCCGGGTGAAGACACCGGAGGGTACGACACAGACGGTGGTATTTTTTGGAGATCTGGAGAAACTGGGAGCTTTCCTGGATGAAAAATACGGTGTTGGAAGTGAAGAGGTACTTTATGCCGGGAAAGGGAATTTCCCATTGTCCGTGGTATATCAGGTCAGCCAGAATACCTATAAGGGGAAAACAGAAGTACAGTTCGTCATGCAGAACTATTGTTAAATTTTTTATTTTTTGAACACAAAATGTACACATTTTCTCTGTAATATGTATTTCAGATAGTTGATGAACTCACTATCTCCCCCCCTCATAAGAAACCGAAAAGCCTTAGGTACGATGCCTGAGGCTTTTTGGTGTCCGGAGAGAAACTTACCGCAGTTTATAAAACCTCAAGACACATTTTAGAATTAAGTTAGAATTCGTACACACTCTGTACACATTTACCCTGTAATATGTATTTCAGATAGTTGATGAACTCACTATCTCCCCCCCCTCATAAGAAAATCGGAAAGCCTCAGGCGCAACAGCCTGGGGCTTTCCGATGTCTGGAAAAGCAAAATAGTTTCCGATAATGCTTGACACCACTCGGAAGTTATGGATTATAATATAAAAATATGGATAAAAATTATAAAAATATAGAAGGAATAGCAGTACAAAAATGAAAACACAGATTTACGAATGGAGACAGGCACTGAAAAATATTACCTTAAAAAATTGTGCCATAACTTTGTTGGGAAGTTTTATTCTGGCATTTGGATTATATAACGTGCACTCCATCTCCGGAGTGACGGAGGGTGGTGTGCTGGGAGCCACGTTGCTGTTGGAGCATTGGACAGGAATCTCTCCGGCGTTTACCGGAGGGATTATGAATATTTTATGTTATATCCTGGGATGGAAGCTGTTAGGCAAGGAATTTATCGCCTATTCGGCTCTGGCTACCGCAGGATTCTCAGGAACCTATAAAATCTGCGAGCAATTTCCTCATCTGTGGCCGGAACTGGCAAATATGCCCCTTCTGGCAGCACTGGTGGGAGCATTGTTCGTCGGTGTCGGTGCCGGACTGTGCGTGCGCATCGGCGGAGCCCCCAGCGGAGATGATGCCCTGGCCATGAGTATTTCCCATGCTACCGGCTGGAAGATCCAGTGGGTGTATCTGATGTCGGATCTGATCGTACTGGTAATGTCCTTAAGCTACATTCCGGTGAGACGTATCGGATATTCGTTGTTTACCGTGCTTATGTCCGGACAGCTGATCGGCCTGATCCAGAAATCCGGAAGTGCATCCCACAGTGATGCGGAGGGTCTTGCGACTTCCAAGTGTGAAATTATGGATTGATCTGGTAAATCTGAATTTCTCCGTTGTCAAAGATACAGGGCCAGGCGGAACGGAAGTAGTTTTCATCGACAGCGTAACTTGCCCGTTCCCAGGAAGAGACTTCAATATAATCGATGTCGTAAGTACGGATCAGATCTGCAGAAACAGCGGGAGTCTCATAAATTGTCCGGAAATCTTCGTGATATTCTGTGTGATAGAGACCGTGCATTGCCAAAAAGGTTCCCGCCCCGTTTAATACATTGCGCCCTGCAAGGGCGGCAATTTCATTTACATGCCTGTTGTTGGTAAGAAAACGGGATGTGGGAGAGGTATTTTGCTCGACGAATGCTGCAGCTTCCACCTGTGCGGAAGAATAAGCGGTATAATCGGATATTACCTCTCTGCACAGGGTCAGAACGGCAGAAAAGGTGCAAAGAAATACCATGCCGATCATGCAGAGGTATCGTGAAGAGGCTTTTTTCAGAGAACGCAGGAAATCAATTCCGTAATCGGCACTGAGGCAGCAGACAAATATATAAGTTATATATAATAGTTTATTATTGTCATATGTGTTAGGGGTGAAGGAAATGATTTCCACAACAAACCACAGGAGAAATGCCCCGGACATCACATCAAAATCTTCTTTTTTACAATGAATCATGGCAGGGACGAACAATAGCAGGATCGCACCCCAGTTTTTCAGATAAAACCACAAATAAGTATCGCCCTGATTTCCCCAGTTAAAATGCCCCAGCAAAAAGCCGGATTGCGTTGTCTGGCCAAAAGTCCATTCCAATAACTGCGGAAGTGCAAGAAGCAGAAGCACACCAAAGAAAACTCCCCAGGTGGTCAAAAACTTCTGCAGTGTATCATTGTTTGTACTTTTACCGGAAAAGCACCGGTACAGTAAGGACAGACCGTATAGCACGAGGGATGCCGCAACAAGGATGCCAAAACGAAAGAGCAGTACAGGTGCAACGGCAGCAGAACTTTCGTTCAGAATTTCCAGAAGAATCATACAGGTCACGAAACATCCGAGCAGAACGGCTCCCGGATGCGCTACCGGGGAAGTATTATGCGGCACGGACCGGTAAAGGCACAGCAACATCCAACAGGCACTTAAGATCAGGATGGCAACGAAAGAATGGGTATGGATCATAGGTAATGTCCCTGCCAGGATACCGGCAGGGAGAAAACATTCTTTTTCCCCGTTCCGGATGGCCCGAAGCAGCAGCCAGATGGCACAGAACAGGACCGCATAGCCAAAGAGTGTTGCACGCTGTGGCAGGAGCATATCTGCGATGATATTGACCCAGCGGATATTCCGGTCGACCAGATTGGTGGGGGTAGTGTAATAGCCGGTAAAAATATCACTGAATTTATAACCGCCTTCTCTGCTCCAGTCAATGAAATATACGAAGCCAAGACCGCCGTTATAGAAAAATAAGACCCAGGCAGCCAGAGATTTGGCGCGATCATGGAACAGAACATCGGCAATGGCATAAAATCCCGTTATGACCTGGAAAAAGGCAAAATACATAGGGAGCATATAAGCATAGCGCAGGGATGCACCAAACAGGTAAATACTGGAAGAAATACTGTCGCACAGGAAAGGATAGCAGAGCTTATCCCAGGGAGAGATGGAGTAGTAAGGAGGGAAGGTCTGTTGATTGGCAATACTTGTAATGATTCCCAGGTGCATCTGCAGATCCCCATAAGTACACTGCCCCACATGAAGACCGTCGTTCTTCGGCAGGATGGTGTGGGTGGATAACAAAATACAAAACAGAACAAAGGTACCGCCTGCCAGCAGAAGAAAGGCATAATTTCTGCGCAACAGCTGCCGGTAGTCTTTGGTGGGAGCAGTCGAAGATACTGCCGTGGCAGGATGGTAAAAGACATATAGCAGGACCAGAGAAATGACTACGAAAAGCAGAGCCATAATATGAGCTGTCATGGAAAAACCGAAGAAGAAGGCAAACAGAGCAGGAATCCACTGCAACAGAACAGAGCCGGATACACTGCCGGTCAGCAGATGGAACAGAAGTCCCTTTTTAGGAAAAATACGTTTTATGTACAGAAACCCCACACATTGAAATAGAAGAAAAGAAAGTGTGCCAAGGATATTTCCGAATGCAGATCCATAGAAACCGTTCATGAGAATTCCCCCTTAAATAAAAATCAGTAATATTATACCATTGCTTCGGAAAAAGCAAAAGATGCAACTAAATTTAAGGGTGGTACATTCTGAGAAAAAAGAGTAAAATAAAATACAGTATGTGAAAAAGATTCCTGAGAGAAAGGCGGATACCTCTATGGAAAAGGATAAGAATAAGATGGAAAACAAGAAATTAACAGAGCTTCTGGAGCACTTGGAATATGAGCTGGTACAGGGAACACTGGACAGAGAGATCCCTGCGGTGGTTTATGATTCCCGCAAGGTCGTTCCGGGATGCTTATTTCTCTGCATCGGCGGAGCAAATTTTGACGGTCATGATTTTGCTGCACAGGTGGCAGAGCAGGGAGCCGGAGTACTAGTGGTGCAAAAAGACGTGGAACTGCCGGAGAATGTGGATGTGACGGTGGTCAAAGTAGCGGATACCAGATATGCCATGGCATTTATTTCTGCGGCCTGGTTCGGCCATCCGGCAGAAAAGCTGAAAGTCATCGGTATCACGGGTACCAAAGGTAAGACAACGACCACCTATCTGGTAAAGTCCATTCTGGAAAATGCCGGCTATAAAGTGGGACTGGTGGGAACCATCGAAGTGATCATCGGAGACGAACATATCCATGCCAACAATACCACCCCGGAATCCTATCTGCTGCAGGAGTATTTTGCCCGTATGGTGGAGGCAGGACTGGATACGGTTGTGATGGAAGTATCCTCTCAGGCGCTGATGCTGCACCGTACGCAGGGCTTTGTGTTCGATTACGGTATTTTCACGAATCTGGAACCGGATCATATCGGTCCCAACGAGCATGCCAGCTTCGAGGAATATCTGCACTGCAAGGGATTATTGTTCAAACAGTGCAAGGTAGGTATTGTGAATGGTGACGATGAGCACTGGCAGGCAGTGACGGAAGGACATACCTGCACACTGGAGAGCTTCGGAATGGGAGAGCACTGTATGCTCCGGGCGGAAGAACGGAAACTGGTGCATAAGCCCGGAGAACTGGGCGTGTCTTTCCACGTAGCCGGACTGATGGATTTTGATGTGGAAGTGCCCATGCCCGGTAAATTCAGCGTGTACAATGCGCTGGCGGCTATTGCCATCTGCCGTCATTTCAAGGTAGATGAGGAAAACATTAAAAAGGCGCTGTTGCAGGCAAAGGTAAAAGGCCGTATCGAGATGATCAAGGTATCCGATCAGTTCACCCTGCTGATCGATTATGCCCACAATGCCATGGCACTGGAGAGTCTGCTGACCACGTTGCGGGAATATGAACCTCACAGACTGATCAGCCTGTTCGGCTGCGGAGGCAACCGTTCGAGACAGCGTCGTTTTGAGATGGGAGAGGTCAGCGGCAAGCTGGCGGATCTGACCATCATTACCTCCGACAATCCCCGTTTTGAGGAACCGCAGGATATTATCGACGATATCAAGACAGGTATGGCAAAAACGGATGGAAATTATGTAGAGATCTGCGATCGTAAGGAAGCCATCACTTATGCTATCGAACACGGAGAACCCGGAGATATTATCGTGCTGGCAGGCAAGGGACATGAAGATTACCAGGAGATCCGCGGGGTGAAGCATCCCATGGATGAGAGAGATCTGATTCGGGATATTCTGGCGGAAGGACATATTCCGGGATCTGCAGCAAAATAATGAGGAAAACAGATTGAATACGTTATATGCGGATATCATTGTAGATATCTCCCACGAAAAACTGGATAGAACATTTCAATACCGGGTGCCGGAGAGTCTGCGGGGCAGACTGGAGCCGGGAGCCTGTGTCATGATCCCGTTTGGCAACGGCAATCGTCTCATCAAGGGTTACGTGGTGGCTTTGGGGGAAACGTGTCAGTTCGCTCCGGAGAAGATCAAGGATATCGCAGGAATGCCGGAAAAAGAGACCGGAGTGGAGGACAAAATGATTGCTCTGGCTGCCTGGATCCGTCGGAATTACGGCTGTACCATGATCCAGGCGCTGAAGACGGTACTGCCGGCAAAACAGTCGGTAAAAAAGCTGGAACACAGACAGCTGGTACGTCTGATGAACAGAGAAGAGATTTTGTCATTATTAGGAGAATGTGAACGGAAAAAACAGGTGGCCAAAGCAAGACTGTTAAAAGCCCTGTCAGAACAGGAGACAATTCCCTATGAGTGGATCACCGGAAAACTGGGGGTTAGTGCAGCCACGGTAAACAGTATTGTAAAAAGCGGCGCGGCAAAACTGGTCAGTTCCGAAAGCTATCGCAATCCGGTCAAAATGCAGTCCGTAGAGGCAGTGCGTAATACGCTGAGTGAGGAACAGCAGACCATCGTTACGGAAGTGTTTGCGGATTTTGATGCCGGAAGGAGACAGACCTATCTGATCCACGGCATCACCGGCAGCGGCAAGACGGAAGTATACATGCGGCTGATCGGAGAAATGATCGCGAGGGGACGGCAGGCTATTGTGCTGATTCCCGAGATCGCCCTGACTTATCAGACACTGCTGCGATTTTACCAGAGATTCGGTGATCGGGTCAGCGTGATGAATTCCACGTTATCCCCCGGGGAAAAATACGATCAGTGCGAACGGGCCAAAGCTGGAGAAATCGATGTGATCATCGGCCCAAGATCCGCACTTTTTACGCCGTTTCCAAGTCTTGGTCTGATCGTTATGGATGAGGAGCAGGAGAACAGCTATAAAAGTGAAAGTACTCCGAAATATCATGCCAGAGAGACTGCGCTGGAAGTGGCAAAACTGTACGGGGCCAGTGTAGTGCTGGGTTCAGCCACACCTTCCCTGGAGGCCTATTATCGTGCCGGTAAGGGGGAGTATCGCATGTTTCAACTGACCAGACGTCTCACCGGCGGGGAACTTCCTACGGTGTACACGGTGGATCTCAGACAGGAACTGCAGGAGGGCAACCGTTCTATTTTCAGCAGGAAATTGCAGGAATTAATGGCGGATCGATTGAACAAGGGCCAGCAGACCATCCTGTTTTTAAACAGGAGAGGCTACGCGGGATTTGTGTCCTGCCGTTCCTGCGGTGAGGTCATGAAGTGTCCGCACTGTGATGTCTCTCTCTCGGAACATAAGGGAGGAAGGCTGATCTGTCATTACTGTGGTTATACACAGCCGATGCCGAAGCTTTGTCCCAAGTGTGGATCGAAATATATTCTGGGATTTAAGGCAGGCACCCAGCAGATCGAAGAAAAATTAAAGGAGCTGTACCCCGGTGTGCGGACGTTGCGCATGGATGCGGATACCACCCGGACGAAGGACAGCTATGAGAAAATATTATCCTCCTTCGCAAACGGGGAAGCGGACGTGCTGATCGGCACCCAGATGATCGTCAAGGGACATGATTTCCCAAAGGTGACACTGGTGGGGATCCTGGCGGCGGATCTGTCGTTAAATGCGTCGGATTACCGGGCGGGAGAGCGGACTTTCCAGCTTCTGACCCAGGCGGTGGGCCGGGCCGGCAGAGGAGCGCTCCCCGGGGAAGCGGTGATCCAGACCTATCAGCCGGATCATTACGCCATTACCTGTGCTGCGGCTCAGGATTACGAGAACTTTTATCAGGAGGAGATTCTGTATAGAGAGCTGTCCGGCTACCCGCCGGTGGCTCATATGCTGGCAGTACAGATCTACGGGAAAGAGGAAGAAAATGCAAAACAGCTTGCCCTGAGACTGACAGATGTGGTAAAGTCTAATATAGACTTTTTGTCAGGAAAGCAAAAAGAACAGTCCAATAAGAAGATACAGGTACTGGGACCTGCCCCTGCCAACATCAGCAAGATCAATGATATCTACCGGTATGTGTTCTATGTGAAGCATGCGGAGTATGATGTCCTGGTGGAAGTAAAGGACAGACTGGAGGAAACTCTCAGACAGTGGCAGCCCAGACAGATGAGTATACAATTTGATTTTGACCCGGTAAGCGTGTTATAGGAGGTAAAGAACTGTGGCAATCAGAAACATTCGTGAATATGGGGATGAAGTACTGACCAAGACCTGCAAAGAGGTCAAGGAGATGACACCCCGGACCAAAGAACTGATCGAGGATATGTTGGAGACTATGTACGATGCCAATGGCGTAGGGCTGGCGGCACCACAGGTAGGTGTCCTGAAGAGAATCGTGGTGATCGATACCACCGGAGAGGATCCGTATATTCTGATCAACCCCCGCATCGTAGAGAGCAGTGGAGAGCAGACCGGACAGGAAGGGTGTCTTAGCGTACCCGGTAAGTTCGGCATCGTAACCAGACCCAATTATGTGAAAGCGGTAGCACTGGATGTGAATATGAAGCCCATCGAAGTAGAGGGAACAGAATTACTGGCCAGAGCCATCTGCCACGAACTGGATCATCTGGACGGTCATCTCTATGTGGAAAAGGCGGAAGGACCGCTGCAGGATATGACCTACGAGGATGAGGAAGAAGAGTAAGCTTTCCGGAAAGGAGACAGACTATGCAGATCGTATTTATGGGAACTCCCGATTTTGCCGTGGGAGCGCTGGAGGCACTGATCACACAGGGCCATGAGATCACCGCAGTGGTGACCCAGCCGGACAAGCCAAAGGGCAGAAGCAAAGAATTACAGTTTCCTCCCGTGAAGGAATGTGCGGTAAAACATGGCATTCCTGTATTCCAGCCCCGTCGGATCAAGACACCGGAAGCCATTGAGGAACTGAAAAAATATCCCGCAGATATTTATATCGTGGCGGCGTTCGGACAGATCCTGTCTCAGGAGATTCTGGATCTGCCAAAATACGGATGTCTGAACATCCATGCATCCCTCCTTCCGAAATACCGCGGGGCATCTCCTATCCAGAGAGTGATCATCGACGGAGAAGCCGAGACTGGTGTGACCATCATGCAGATGAATGCGGGACTGGACACCGGCGATATGTTGTACCGGAAGAAAATCCCCATTACTTCGGAGGACACCTTTGAAACTTTGCATGACAAACTGATGGTGCTGGGCGGGGAAGCGATCACCGAGGCACTGCCTCTGCTGGAGGCAGGCAAACTGGTACCGGAAAAGCAGGATGATACCAAGACCTGCTACGCGGCCCTGATCACCAAAGAGATGGGAAAGCTGGACTTTACGAAAACAGCGGCAGAACTGGATCGTTTGATCCGTGGACTGACTCCCTGGCCCAGTGCATATACGCATTATCATGGAAAACAGCTGAAAATCTGGAAAGCCATTCCTATGGCAACTGCGCATAAGGAAGCACCGGGCACGATCCTTACGGTGAATAAGGATTCCTTTGAAGTGGCTGCATCGGAAGGCTCCTTAAAGGTGATGGAACTGCAGCTGGAAGGTAAAAAGCGTATGACAACTCACGATTTCCTGCTGGGGGTAAAGGTACAGCCGGGAGAGCTTCTGGGCGAGCGTTAGGATACGACGAAATGAAAAGCAACGATCGGGTAAGCGGTGTTGACAGAAAGGAGACTTTCGTATGTACGGTGGCTATTACGGATATGGTTATTATTGGGATCCTACTTATTTTCTGGTACTGGTCGGACTGGTATTGTGTCTGGGTGCCAGCGCACTGGTGAATTCCACCATGCGCAAATACAGCAAAGTCCGGAATATGAGAGGATTGACGGGAGCGGAAGCGGCCCGCAACATTCTCAACAGAGAAGGCTTATACAATGTACAGATCGAGTGCCTGAACTCCGATGACGGTGATCATTACGATCCCCGGACGGATACGGTGCGACTGTCTTACAACAACTTTAACGGAACCTCGGTGACCGCGGTCAGTGTTGCGGCCCATGAGTGCGGACATGCCATTCAGCATGCCCATGGCTATGCCCCCATGAGCATTCGTGCTGCACTGGTGCCGGTGGTGAATATCGGAAGCAATTTAAGCATTCCCCTGATCTTTTTAGGAGTACTGCTCAGCTGGAACCAGACATTGATCCAGCTTGGTATCTGGGCATTTGCCCTGACCGTTATTTTCCAACTGGTGACACTGCCTGTGGAATTCAATGCTTCCCACAGAGCTATCGTGAAGGTGGAAGAATACGGGTTATTAAGCAGTGAAGAAGTAAGCGGCGGCAAAAAGGTGCTGACGGCAGCGGCTCTGACCTATGTGGCAGGAGCGGCCTCCTCCGCATTACAGCTGCTCAGACTGATCCTGCTGTACGGCGGCAATCGCAGAAGGAGAGACTAATCTTGAGTGATCATGCAACGACCGATACAAGAGAGATTATAGTGGAGATCCTGCTCAGTCTGGAAAAGGGGCAGGATTTTTCCCATAAATTGATGAAAGCGGTTCTGGATAAATACGATTATCTGGATCCCAGAGAGAAAGCGTTTATCAAAAGAGTCACGGAAGGTACGATAGAGAGACAGCTGGAGCTGGACTATTATCTGGATCGGTTTTCTTCTGTTCCGGTCCGGAAGATGAAGCCTCTGATCCGCTGTCTTCTTCGCATGAGTACTTATCAGATCCTGTATATGGACGCAGTTCCCGACAGTGCGGTGTGCAATGAGGCCTGCAAGCTGGCGGCCAAAAGAGGCTTCCGTACCCTGAAAGGCTTCGTCAATGCGGTGCTGCGTAATATTTCCCGCAGCAAGGAACAGATGCCGTTGCCGGATCCCAAGGATACGGTGAAATATCTGAGCATAAAATATTCCATGCCGGAATGGATCGTGAATCTGTGGCTGCCTGCATATGGCAGAGAAGGAACGGAAACACTTTTAAAAGGACTCCTTTCCATTCATCCGGTATCCCTGCGGTTCTCCACGGAACTGACCGAAGCGGAGAGAGAGTCACTGGCGGAGAAAATTGAGAAAACCGGTGTACGTCTGCAGCAAAGCAGGGAACTTCCTTATGTGTATCTGGCACAGAATCTGGAAAATGTAAGTGAACTTCCGGGCTTTGCGGAAGGCAAATTTACCGTGCAGGATGCCAGCTCCGCACTTGCAGTGGAAGCGGCAGGTATATGCCCAGGTAATACGGTCATGGATCTGTGTGCGGCTCCGGGTGGCAAGACGATCCTGGCGGCGGAATTTGCAGGGGAAGCAGGCCACATCGTGTCCCGTGATGTATCGGAATACAAGACGGCCCTGATCCGGGAGAATCTGGAGCGCATGAACCGTAGGAATGTGGAAGTTCAGGTGTATGATGCCACGGTGCATGATCCGGAGAAGGAAAAATATGCGGACGTGGTGCTGATGGATGTCCCCTGCTCTGGTCTTGGTGTTATGGGAAAAAAGAGAGATATCAAATACCATGCCACACCGGAAAGCCTGCAATCCATCACAGAACTGCAAAGGCAGATCGTGGCAGCCGGATGGCAGTATGTGAAGCCGCACGGTGTACTGCTCTACAGTACCTGCACGATCCACCGCGGGGAAAATCAGGAGATGGCAGTCTGGATCACAGAGAATTTCCCGTTTGTACTGGAAGAAGAGAGACAGCTTCTGCCGGGAACGGATGAGACCGACGGATTCTATTATGCAAGACTGCGCAGAAAAGCGTGAGAGATAAGAAGTAAGAGAACGAAAAATGGATACGAAAAAAGATATCAAATCCCTGAATCTGGAAGAATTGAAGACAGAACTGGAGAGCATGGGAGAGAAGGCCTTCCGGGCAAAGCAGATGTATGAATGGATGCATGTGAAGCTGGTCAGGAGCTTTGATGAAATGACCAACCTCTCCGCAAAATTCAGGGAGCAATGTAAGGAAAAATATGAATACACTTGTGTAAACCCTGTCAGAATACAGGAGTCCAAGATCGACGGAACGAAAAAATTCCTGTTTGAATTATCTGATGGCAATGTGGTGGAAAGTGTCTGGATGCAGTATAAGCACGGCAACAGTGTATGCATTTCTTCACAGGTGGGATGCCGTATGGGCTGTAAATTCTGTGCGTCCACGCTGGTCGGACTGGAACGGAATCTGACTCCTTCCGAGATGCTGGATCAGATTTACGCCATCACAAGACTGACGGGGGAGCGGGTCTCCAATGTGGTAGTCATGGGCACTGGGGAACCGATGGATAATTATGACAATATTTTGAAATTTCTGCATCTTCTGACAGATGAGAACGGTCTGAACATCAGTCAGAGAAATGTCACGGTGTCCACCTGTGGAATCGTGCCCAGAATGCGGCAGCTGGCGGATGAAAAGCTGCAGATCACACTGGCATTGTCCTTGCATGCCACCACCGATGAAAAACGAAGAAAACTGATGCCCATTGCCAACCGGTATTCTATCAAAGAGTTGATGGAAGTCTGTCAGTATTATTTCGAACAGACCGGACGAAGGATCACTTTCGAATACAGTCTGGTGGGTGGTGTGAATGATACGGAAGAGGATGCCAGGGAACTGATCGCCCTGGCGAAGCCGTTGTGTTGCCATATCAACCTCATCCCGGTCAACCCCATTAAAGAGCGGAATTATGTGCAGTCGGATACGAAGCACATTCAGGCATTTAAAAATAAACTTGAAAGTAAGATGATACATGTTACAATTAGAAGGGAGATGGGCCGGGATATTGACGGAGCCTGTGGACAGTTAAGACGCCGTCATACGCAGGAGGCGAAGAACCCGGGGGAACTCTCACAGGAGGAAGTTTGACGTGCTTAAGACGTTTTCCATAACCGATATCGGAAGGAAAAGAAAAGTAAATCAGGACTATATCTATACCTCTGAAAAACCGGTGGGAAATCTGCCGAATGTATTTATCGTGGCAGATGGTATGGGTGGTCACAATGCGGGAGACTATGCGTCTAAGGTAACGGTAGAGACCATGCTTGCCGAGATGGAGAATTCTTTTGAGAAGAATCCCACCCTGATCTTCCGCAAAGCCATTGAGGAAGCCAATGATGTGATCCGCAAGAGAGCCAGCGAGGATGAAAAGCTGGAAGGAATGGGGACTACGGTCGTGGTGGCATCCTGCATGGGCAGATTCTTACAGGTGGCCAATGTTGGAGACAGCAGACTCTATGTGGTGGGCAGCAAGATCCGCCAGATCACAAGAGATCATTCGTATGTAGAAGAAATGGTACGGATCGGAGAACTGGATCGTGCCGATGCAAGGAACCATCCGGATAAAAATATTATTACCAGAGCGGTAGGGGCGGAAGACAAAGTGGAGCCGGATTTCTTTACCGTGGAATTACAGGAGGGTGAGATCGTCCTTATGTGCTCGGATGGTCTGACAAATATGCTGGAAGACGAGGAAATCCGCATGATTATCAGCGGAGCCAGAGACCTTGTGGAGAAGGCAGAGAGCCTGGTGGAGGCGGCCAATGCCAACGGCGGCAGAGACAATATCAGTGTGATACTGATCGAGCCGTGCGCGTAAATTACCCAGCTTTTTTGGAAATGGAGAGCAAGTATGATCAAAATAGGAATGATGATCGGCGATCGCTATGAGATCCTGGAAAAAATCGGAACCGGCGGTATGTCAGATGTCTATAAAGCAAAATGTCACAAGCTGAATCGCTATGTGGCGATCAAGGTATTGAAGCAGGAATTCAGCGAAAATGCTAATTTTGTATCCAAATTCCGGATCGAGGCACAGGCGGCAGCAGGACTGATGCACCCCAATATTGTCAATGTCTATGATGTCGGGGAAGAGAACGGAATCTATTATATCGTCATGGAACTGGTAGAGGGTATTACCCTTAAAAAGTACATTGAGAAGAAGGCCAGACTGTCTTACAAGGAAGCGGTAAGTATCGCCATCCAGGTAAGCATGGGTATTGAGGCTGCACATAATAATCATATTATCCATCGGGATATCAAGCCACAGAATATTATTATCTCCAAGGATGGCAAGGTCAAGGTGACGGATTTCGGTATTGCCAAAGCAGCTACCAGTAATACCATCACTTCTAATGTCATGGGAAGCGTACATTATACTTCTCCAGAGCAGGCCAGAGGTGGGTACAGTGATGAAAAGAGTGATATCTATTCGCTGGGCATCACCATGTTTGAGATGCTGACGGGAAGAGTACCATTCAACGGAGAGACTACGGTTGCCATTGCCATCAAGCATATTCAGGAAGAGATGCCGTCTCCGAAGGAGTTCGTACCGGAGATCCCTTCCAGCGTAGCCAGTATTGTATTGAAATGCTGTCAGAAGTCTCCGGACCGCAGATATCAGAATATGGCAGAACTGATCGCAGATCTGAAACAGTCCCTGATCAATCCGGAGGAAGATTTCGTGGTGAACACCGATCCGGATATGGAGGGTGGTACCCGGATGATCTCCGATGAGGATATGGCGCAGATCAAACGTAAGGTTCCTTATCAGGGCAGCCGGGAATACGAAGAACCGGATCATGACGAGACCATGCGTCTGCGTTCCGATACGGAAGCCATGTATGAAAACGAAGAAGATGGCGAAGACGAAGATAATTACGACTACGACCCCAAGATGGAGCGTGTGACCACAATCCTGGCAATTGTAGCCGGTGTGGTGATCTGTATTATCCTGATCGTTCTGGCAGTGAAGATCTTCGGCGGCAAAAATGGAGGAAGCAGTGACTCTGATGCAGGACCGATCATTACGACCGAAGAGACGGATGCCACAGAAGTGGAAAAGGTCTCCATGCCGGATGTAAAGGGCATGAAGGTAGAAGATGCAAAGAGCACCCTGACCAGTCTGGGAATCCTCACAGAGGTGACTTATGAGGAGTCCGACACGGTAGCGGAAGGTATTGTTATCAATACAGATGTCAGCGTGGGAGCACAGATCGATAAGGGCAGCAAGGTAACCCTGAAAGCCAGTGCAGGAACTCAGGGTGTGGAAGTACCCAATGTGGTGAATCTTACTTTTGATGAAGCCAATACACAGCTGGTAAGCAAGGGATTCCTGGTCAACAAGACAGAGAACTATTCCGGTAGAGTCCGGTCGGGTGATTTCCCAGACCCCTTCCGAGGGCAACAAAGCACCGAAGGGCAGTGTGATCACTGTGACAGTAAGTCTGGGTAAGGAAGATACCAAGATCCGTGTGCCGAATCTGATCGGTCTGTCCGAGCAGGACGGTACGGTAGAAGCCATCGAGGCAGGACTGACCGTAGGCAGTGTGACCTATATCTACAGTGACGAAGTGGGAGAAGGCATGATCTGTTACCAGAGCTATTCCCATGGCTCCTATGTGGAGCAGGGAACCTCCATTGATATCAAGGTCAGTCAGGGAGCTCAGAAGGTGACTTACAAGTGTAATGTCAGCATTGCGGCACCGACGACTTCGGAAGCACCCGGCTATGTATCGGGAATGGAAGTCAGCATCAAACTGGTGACGGATGACAATAACGTACTGCTGGATACCAAGACTAGCACTTTCCCGGTAGCTACCAATTTCAACGGTATGACTGCCTCCGGTGGTACGCTCACCATGACGTATCAGGTGACAAGCGAACCGACCACCACAACGAACCCGGATACCGGGGAGCAGGTGACGGTTCCCGGAACGACAGAAGACCGTTCCTTTACCAGAAGAGTTGAGTTCGTAAAGGAATAAGATCAAAGGCGGGAAGCTATGAAGGGCAAGATTATAAAAGGAATCGCCGGGTTCTATTACGTCCATGTAGCGGACGATGGCCATACAATGGGCACGGTGTACGAATGCAAGGCAAAAGGAGTCTTTCGCAAGGATCACAGAAAACCCCTGGTCGGGGATGACGTGGAGATGGATGTCCTGGATGAGGCACAGAAAAAAGGAAATATCAGGGAATTGCTTCCCAGACACAGTGAACTGATCCGTCCGGCGGTAGCTAATGTGGATCAGGCGCTGGTGATCTTTGCCATCACGAAGCCAAAGCCGAATTTTAATCTGCTGGATCGTTTCCTGGTCATGATGCAGCAGCAGGACATTCCCTGCATTATCTGTTTTAACAAGCAGGATATTGACGAGGAAGGCAAAAAGGAAGATTATCGTGCCATTTACGAACAGGCGGGATTCCGTACGATCACGGTCAGCGCAGCCAGACAAGAAGGGATAGATACCATTCAGGAGCTGCTTCGCGGCAAGACCACTACGGTGGCGGGTCCCAGCGGTGTCGGTAAATCCTCTCTGGTAAACTGCCTGCAGTCCGGCACAGTGATGGAGACCGGCTCCATCAGTGAGAAGATCGAGCGGGGAAAGCATACTACCAGGCACTCCGAACTGATCTCCATTGCACAGGATACGTACATTCTGGATACCCCGGGATTTAGCTCTCTGGGGTTGTTTCGGTTGGAGAAGGAGCAGTTGGCGGAATTTTATCCGGAGTTTGCCCCTTTTGAAAAATATTGCAGATTCGGAGGCTGCTCCCATATCTCTGAGCCGGTATGCGGTATCAAGGCTGCTGTGGCAGAGGGAGAGATCCCGCAGATACGTTATGAGAACTACTGTCTGCTCTATGATGAACTGAAAAATCAGAGAAAATATTAATTATGAGTGAAGTGCAGAATAATCTAGGGGAAAAATTCAAAGAGACCATTGCGGAAGCAATGAAGACCGGAGATTTTCATGCGTTGAACACGCTGGTGACGGATACGGTCAACGATGCCTTGCGGGAGGCGGATTTCCAGGCAAATCTGTCCAGGGAAGCCACGGAAAAAAAGGTGTGGAATTCCCAGCGCAGCTGGCAGGATAAAAGGCGGGAGGAAGTCAAGACTGAGGCAGAGATCCAGGCAGAACGGCAGCAGCGGGAAAAACAGCAGGAGGAGCGCCGCAGGCAGAACGAAGAATGGCACCGGCAGCGCAGAGAGCGGGAAAAGCAGTGGGAAGAACAACGGAAGGCTCAGGCAGAGCAGAACCGTGCACGGAATCAGGCACAGCCGGTGACACCCAGAAAAGCTACTGCGGCAGAAATGACTTCTCTGGTCAAAATGGAAAAGAAGGGAAACGTGTCTGGAACATTGTGCACTGTGTTCGGCGGGATCGGACTGGGGTTCAGCGGACTGGGACTTCTGGTACAGCTGTTACTGGCAGCTTTTCAGGCAGCATCTCTGAGTGCGGCGATCCTTCCGGGGGTATTGTCTCTGGTATTTTTAGAGATGATCTCTTATGGCAACGGACAGCGTAGAAGATTAAAACGTGCGGAGAAATATCTGGAACTGTGCGGCACCAAAATGTATGGTGTGATCAACGAAATGGCCCGCTATACCGGAAAAAGTGTCCGCTATGTCAGAAGGGATCTTCGTAAGATGTTAAAAGCCGGAATGTTTCCGGACGGACATCTGGATGATAAAGAGACCTGCTTTATGCTCAATAATGTGATCTACCGTCAGTATCTGGAGACGGAGAAAGCCTATCTGGAGCAGAAGAAGATCAGTGAGCAGGAGAAGGAACAGAATACAGCGGGCACCGATACACAGGATACGGATCAGAACCGCAGAGAGCAGGAACTGCACAGTATTGTGGCAGAAGGAATGGAATACATCCGTCATCTGCGGGATCTGAATGACAGGATCGAAGGAGAAGCTATCTCTGAGAAGCTGTACCAGCTGGAAAATCTGTTGAAGGAGATCTTTGACCGAGTGCAGGAGCATCCGGAGCAGATGCACCGGATGCATAAACTGATGGATTATTACCTGCCTACTATGTTGAAACTGGTGGAGCAGTATGCGGAATTTGACGAGATCAGCAACCCGGGAGAAGATATTCTCGATGCTAAAAAAGAGATCGAAAAGACACTGGATATGATCAATCAGGCATTCGTTACATTGCTGAACAATCTGTTCCGGGATGCAGCCTTTGATGCGTCAGCGGATGCACAGGTATTGCAGACGATGTTGGCCAGGGAAGGGCTGACGGAATCGGATTTTGTAAGAGAAAAAAGTGTATGACAGCAGGAAAGCAATGCTGATGGTAAATAAAAAATCATGAGAGAGTATGGAAAGGCGGGGTTATAAGTATGAATATGGATCTGGATGCAGCAACAAAAGAGGCACCTACCCTTACACTGGATCCCTTTGCGGAGGCAAAGGCAGAGATCGTGGAGAAGAAGCCGGAGGAACTGGTAGAGGAGCAGGCTGTTCCGGAGATGGAACTGACACCGGAAGAACAGAAAATGGTAGATGATTTTGCGGGACAGATCGATCTGACCAATACCCAGGCGGTATTGCAGTACGGTGCGGGGAGTCAGAAAAAGATCGCAGATTTCTCTGAGACAGCACTTAGCAATGTCCGGACCAAGGATATGGGCGAGGTTGGACAGCTGTTGACGGATGTAGTGGCACAGCTCAAGGATTTTGATACAGAGGAAGACAAGGGATTCTTCGGCTTGTTTAAAAAGAGCGGGGATAAGCTGAGTAATCTGAAAGCAAAGTATGATAAAGCGGAAGTGAACATCAGCAAGATCTGTGATGCCATGGAAAATCATCAGGTGGTGCTGCTAAAAGATGTGGCGGTACTGGACAAGCTGTATCAGCTGAATCTGAATTATTTTAAAGAACTGTCCATGTACATTCTGGCAGGTAAAAAGAAACTGACACAGGCGAAAAACGTGGAACTGCCGGAACTTCTGGAAAAAGCACAGAAGAGCGGACTGCCGGAGGATACGCAAGCTGCGAAGGATTTTGCAGCAATGTGTGAGAGATTCGAGAAGAAGATATATGATCTGGAACTTACCAGAGCCATTTCTCTGCAGATGGCACCCCAGATCCGACTGATCCAGTCCAATGATATCGCTATGTCCGAGAAGATCCAGTCCACACTGGTGAATACGATCCCTCTGTGGAAGAGCCAGATGGTCATTGCCATCGGTCTGGATCATGCCACCGATGCAGCCAAGGCACAGCGTGCAGTATCGGATATGACCAATGAACTGTTGAAGAAAAATGCAGAAGCACTGAAAGTGGCATCCGTGGAGACAGCGAAGGAATCTGAGAGAGGTATTGTGGATATCGAGACCCTCAAGACCACGAACCAGACACTGATGACCACACTGGATGAAGTCATGAAGATCCAGGAGGAAGGCCGTGCCAGAAGACAGAGCGCAGAGGAAGACTTACAGCGGATCGAAAATGAAATGCGGGATAAGCTTCTGGAGATGAGCCAGTCATCCCATACATGATTTTTACATAATTTTAAGCAGAGAAATCTTGACGAAACAACCAGAGGAAATTAAAATAAAATGTATGTAGGTTAATTAACGGAAGGAGCAGGAAACAAATGAAAAAACTGGAAGAAATGCTAAGGGAGAAAACGATTAAAAATAAGCTTTCTTTTGTGTTCCGCATTATGGACGTTTTATATGTGGTGCTGGCACTGGTGTCAGTTGTGGGATTGATACAGTCAAAAAACTATGTGGGAAGCGTAATTGTTGTGATCATAGTTGTATTAGCTATTGCATTTAATGCAGCTATGTCAAAGATGCTTGCCAAAATGTTGGTAGAGCCTATTGAGAGTCTGGTAGTGGCATCTGAGAAGATTGCTTCCGGTGACTTTGAGATCGGCACTCCTTATGAGTCCGAGGATGAGCTGGGACGCTTATCCGACAGTTTTGAGACCGCAGCCGGTATTTTGAAAAAGGTTGTATCAGATCTGCAGGATATTGTAGAGCATTTTGCTGAGGGTAATTTTGATGTACATAGCAACTGCCCCGATGCGTATGTAGGACAGCTCCGCAATGTACTGGATGAACTGGATGATATGGTGAACAAGGTCAGTGAGACTATGCACGGTATTCAGGGATCTTCCGAACAGGTGTCTGCCGGAAGCAATCAGCTGGCTGTCAGTGCACAGGATATTGCAGAAGGTGCTACCAGTCAGGCTGCAGCTGTTGAAGAACTGGTGGCTACCGTAGAAGAAGTAACGAATCAGGTACTGGAGAACACCAAGTCTACCGATATCGTTCACGATAAGGCAAAACAGGTAGGTATCGAGGCAGCCAACAGCCAGCAGAAGATGGATGAGCTGGTAGATGCCATGAAGAAAATCGATACCACGACCCAGAATATCGAGAAGATCATCGCAGATATCGAGAATATTGCATCCCAGACCAATCTGCTGTCTTTGAATGCTTCCATTGAGGCAGCAAGAGCAGGGGAAGCCGGAAGAGGTTTCGCAGTCGTGGCTGACCAGATCAGACAGCTGGCAGAAGAGAGTGCAAATTCCGCAGTAGAGTCTAAGAAGCTGATCGAAGAATCCATGAACGAAGTAGGAGTGGGTAACAGGGTTACCAGGGAGACCAACGAAGCAATGCAGAAGGTTATGACCGAACTGGATCAGATCATCCAGGAGGTTGCTAATATCCGTACTGCATCCGACAGACAGGCAGTATCTGTCAACAACATCAAGAAGGGTGTGGAGGACATCAACGATGTTATCCAGTCCAACTCCGCAGCAGCAGAGGAGACTTCCGCTACCAGCGAGGAGCTTTCCGCTTCCGCTACTACTTTGAACGAGTTGTTAGAGCACTTCAAACTGCGCGGTTAATCGGAGGATGTTTTCCCAAGATCGTAATAGAGAGAACAGAAGAACCATAGCTGAAACCACAGCTGTGGTTCTTTTCATATCGGAGGAGTAATGAGTAATAAGGAAATGCTTCATAGAAAACAATATAGGATAGCGGCGGTAGTGGCCGGTCTGGCGCTTGCAGTAAGTATGACAGCCTGTGGTGCACAGAAAGGGACTGAGGGGACGGAAAGCGTGGAAACTATGGAAAACGTGGATCCTGTGGTTCCCGAGAGCGTAGTAGCATCCGTGGAGACAACAGAAAATGAGAAAAACGCAGAGGAATTCGGTAGAGAAACGCTGGCGGAAACGTCTGTGCCGCAAGGGGCGGCGAATAGTGCAGAACATGAAATGGTGACTTCGGGGACCGACAAAGTTCCCGGGGGAGAGGCTGCGGTGTCGCAAAGCAGTATGCCGACAGAGGCCGCAGGCAGTCAGACAGAAACGGTAGCCGGTCAGCCGGAGGCTATACAGAACCAACCGGTGGAATATACCGACTTACAACAGATCACTCTGGATCCGGACTGGGAATATGCGGATCATTCGAAGATAAATACCGGAGCCGCAGTACTATACCGGGCACCAGAAGAGTCCGGAAGCAAGGGAATCATTATCGGAGTGAATGCGGGACATGGCACCGCCGGTGGGGCCAAAGTAAAGACGCTGTGCCATCCGGACGGTTCGGCCAAGACTACGGGAGGCAGTACGGCAGCGGGAGCTACGGAAGCTGCGGCAGTGTCCGGAGGCATGACATTTCAGGACGGGACACCGGAGCGAACGGTTACTTTGCAGATGGCACAGATCCTGCGGGACAAACTGTTGGCCTCCGGCTATGATGTACTGATGCTCAGGGACGGAGAGGATGAGCAGTTGGACAATGTGGCCAGGACCGTGATCTGCAATAACGTGGCAGACTGCCATATCGCACTGCACTGGGACAGCGGTGACGGCAAGAATTACGACAAGGGATGCTTTTACATCTCTGTGCCGGAAGTACTGAAGAGTATGGAACCGGTGGCATCCCACTGGCAGCAGCACGATGCTCTGGGAGCGGATCTGGTGGAAGGGCTGCGGGGACAGGGAGCAACGATCTATGGAAAAGGAAACATGAGCATTGACCTGACCCAGACTTCTTATAGTACGATCCCTTCCGTGGATATGGAACTGGGAAATGCATATTCCGATCACAGCGATGCTATACTGGATCAACTGGCGGAAGGATTACTGCAGGGGATTAACGTTTATTTTCAACAGCAGTAAGATTGGACAAAGCGGCAATGCATTGATCGGAGATGGACTTCAAAAGAAATCCCAGCACTGCCATCAGCAGCAATTCAACGAGAAACAAACCTAAAACACCCACCATACCGCGCATATAGGGAATAGCCCTCGGAGTGATAAAATAGATAATGATATGGTGGACCAGAAATACTTCATAAGAGTAGTTACTTATCGTACGGAGAAATCGGCCGTTTCCTTTTTCGAGAACCGGTTCCAGGCATGCAGCGGAAATCCAGAAGGCAACGGCCAGTATCGTTATTTTCAAACCGGTGCTGATGGGAAGTGCAAAAGGGCACAGAACAAAGAAAATCACCACCGGCAGGGATAAGAAAATCCATTTAGGATTGAATTTTTCATGATAATAACCAATCATCATACCGATTACGAACTCGTAGCCCTTCAGGAAGAAGTTCATATGGATGGGGACGGAGAAATCGTAATGAAATAAAACAATCAAATAAATCCCGGTAGCGATGATAAAAAAGAACTTTTCACTTTTTATCATAAAAAATCGAAGCAATGGAAAGATCAGATACAACAGAATAAGACATCCCAGAAACCATTCTCCGATGGTAAGGGAAAAGGTGCTGAGCCCGTGCATGCTGACCCAGGAATCCATTCCAAGAAAAGTAAAAACAATTCTCCACGCAGGAATTCCTTCAGGAAAAATATTGTGGACGGAATGGCTCTGGAAAAGGAGAAACAGGAAATAAGCAATGTAAAGTATATAAAAGGGAATCAGGATGCGCAGAAATCTTTTCTTATAATATTTTGCGAGGCTGAAGTTCTCCTTCGCGGTATAGGAGAGACTGGCACCGGATAACATGAAAAATACAGCAACACCCAGGGTTGCCAGATGCATATTGCTGTTGGAAAACAGAGGATTGAGTCTCTCTACAGGACAGATTCCGGAGAGATAGAGCTGAAAGAGCAGATGATAAAAAATAATGAAGCAAAAGCAGGTACATCTAAGCAAATCAAAATAATGTATTCTTTTCATTAATTTTTCCTCTTTGGTTTATGATATTGCATATTATAGCATATTTTTATTTCGAAAGAAAAGTATTTAGGTGTTTGAAAAAAACACATATTATGCTATAATTTTAGATTATATTGTTCAACTAATAAACAGAAAGGCAAAAATTCCGTTTATAGAGGGATTTTTGAACGGGTAAAGATAAAATGAAGCTGGGTATCGTAGGTCTTCCCAACGTGGGAAAGAGCACACTTTTCAATTCCCTGACCAAGGCGGGAGCAGAATCCGCCAACTATCCCTTCTGTACCATCGACCCTAACGTGGGTGTGGTAACAGTTCCGGATGACAGACTGAAAGCACTGGGCGAGATGTATCATTCCAAGAAGGTAACTCCCGCAGTGATCGAATTCGTGGATATCGCAGGTCTGGTAAAGGGCGCCTCCAAGGGTGAGGGACTGGGCAACCAGTTCTTAAGCAATATCCGTGAAGTGGATGCTATCGTACATGTGGTAAGATGTTTCGAGGATCCTAATGTCATTCATGTGGACGGCAGTGTGAACCCTCTGCGTGATATCGAGACCATCAATCTGGAGCTGATCTTCGCAGATCTGGAAGTACTGGAGAGAAGACTGTCCAAGGTAGTCAAGGCAGCCAGAATGGACAAGACCTATGCCAAGGAGCTGGCACTGCTTGAGCGTATCAAGGAGCATCTGGAGAGCGGTAAGATGGCAAAGAGCCTGGATGTTACCGATGAGGATGAACTGGCTCTGTTAAAGGAATACAATCTGTTGACTTATAAGCCTGTGATCTATGCAGCCAATGTAGCCGAGGATGATCTGGCAGATGACGGCGCATCCAATGAGATGGTGGCAAAAGTAAGAGAGTTCGCAGCCGGTGAACACAGTGAGGTATTCGTGATCTGTGCACAGATCGAGGAAGAGATCTCCGAGCTGGATGATGATGAGAAGGCAATGTTCTTAGACGACCTGGGATTAAAGGAATCCGGTCTGGAGAAACTGATTAAGGCAAGTTATCATATCTTAGGTCTGATGAGCTTCCTGACTGCAGGAGAGGATGAGACCAGAGCATGGACCATCAAGATTGGCACCAAGGCACCTCAGGCAGCCGGCAAGATCCACTCCGATTTCGAGAGAGGCTTCATCAAGGCAGAAGTAGTAAACTACAAGGATCTGTTGGAGCAGGGCTCTCTGGCCGCTGCCCGTGAAAAGGGTCTGGTCGGCATGGAAGGCAAGGATTATGTAGTGCAGGACGGCGATGTGATCCTATTTAGATTCAACGTGTAATACTAAGATCCGCAATAGACAGATTACGAGACTGCTTGCAGGCAGAGTAATCTGTCTATTAGCGGATCAAACATACATGAGCAAGTAGGGCGATAGCCCGGAATGCGAATGTATGTGCCGGATTCGGGAGCGCAGAGCGCGCAGAAGCCGGGTAGTATGGAGCCATGAGCAAGTAGGGCGATAGCCCGGAATGCGAATGTATGTGCCGGATTCGGGAGCGCAGAGCGCGCAGAAGCCGGATAGTACCAAGAAAGGAAATAAATATTATGATGAATGCAGGAGATATTGCATTTCCCCATTTAGGCATTTACCTGGAGAATGTTCCCAGAAGCTTTTCCGTATTCGGTTTCGAAATCGCCTTTTACGGCCTGATCATCGGAATCGGGGTACTGGCAGGCATTCTGATGGCGGTGCATCAGGCAAAGGTGACAGGAGAAAATCCGGATACAATCTGGGATTTCGCCATTTATGCCGTGATCTTTTCCGTGATCGGAGCCAGAATCTATTACGTGGTCTTTGCCTGGGACTATTACAAGGACAATCTGTTAAGCATCTTCAATACCCGTAACGGCGGTATGGCGATCTACGGCGGTGTGATCGGAGCATTCCTGACACTGCTCATTTATTGCAGGATCAAGAAGATCAACCCGTTCCGGCTGGGAGATCTGTGTGTGCCAGGGTTGATCCTGGGACAGATCATCGGCCGCTGGGGTAACTTTATGAACCGTGAAGTATTCGGGGAATATACGGACAGTTTTCTGGCCATGCGGCTTCCTATCGAAGCTGTGCGCAACCGGGATATTTCTGAGAATGTAGCAGCTCACATTATCGATGGGACCAATTACATTCAGGTACATCCCACTTTCCTCTACGAGAGCCTGTGGAATCTGATGATCCTGATCATTATGCTGGTGTACCGCAAGCACAAAAAGTTTGAGGGTGAGATCTGTCTGCTGTACTTCGGAGGCTATGGTCTTGGCAGATTCTGGATCGAAGGTATCCGGACAGATACCCTGTTTATCCCCGGAACGACCCTCGCCGTATCGCAGGTATTATCCTTGTGCATGGTGATCTTCGCAGTGGTGACGGACGTTGTGGTACGTATCCGCCTGGAAAAACAGCCGAAAGTGGAAAAATATTAAAAATTTTTAAAAATTTATTAAGAATATCGAAACAGGAGCAAATACATAGATATTGTGTTTGCTCTTATTTTTATACCAGATATTGTAGCAAAAAGCGCCTTTGTCGTACGACAAGGCGTTTTTTTGCGTGGTGCTGTCGAAAAAAGCTACTTGATTTCTCTTGTAAAATACCCTATTTTAGTATAAAATCATAATAAAAGTGGGAGAAAGTGGAGGTAAGTGCCACAAAGTGGTAGATTTTTAGAAAAATGACCTCCTTTTCGTGGCAGTCCCCTTTTGGATGAATGGTGGTGAGTGCGATGTTTATGAGCGAGTACAACCATACGTTAGATACGAAAGGCAGGTTGATCATTCCGGCGAAATTCCGAGAAGTCTTAGGAGAGGAATTTGTGATTTCCAAGGGAATGGATGGCTGCTTATTTGTGTATGCCAACGATGACTGGAATGCTTTTGAACAGAAGCTGACCTCATTACCTCTGATCAATAAAGAAGCAAGACAATTTGCCCGTTTCTTCCTGGCCGGTGCAGCTACGGTAGAAGTGGACAAGCAGGGAAGAATCCTGTTGCCGGCAGCACTCAGAGAGTTCGCTGGACTGGAAAAGGACGTGGTACTGGTCGGCGTCGGAAGCCGTGTGGAGATCTGGAGCAAGGATAAATGGGAGAATATGAACTCCGATACCGATATGGATGAGATCACCAGCGCCATGGAAGGACTGGGACTGACCATTTAACGGGTGAAAAACGTGACCGAGAAAGGATGACCGTCGTGGAATTCAATCATTATTCTGTGATGTTGCATGAGACCATTGAACAACTGAATATTAACCCGGACGGCATCTATGTGGACGGAACTTTAGGTGGAGGAGGACATGCCTACGAAGTATGCAGCCGCCTGAAAAACGGACATTTCTACGGCATTGATCAGGATGATGCAGCAATCGCGGCAGCATCCGCAAGATTGCAGCCGTTTGGAGATAAAGTGACCGTGATTCGCAACAATTATGTGAATGCAGTGGAGGCCCTCAGAGAATATGGTGTCACCGGCGTGGACGGAATCGTGCTGGATCTGGGAGTATCTTCCTATCAGCTGGATACCGAAGACCGAGGATTTTCCTATCGGTTTGATGCCCCTCTTGACATGCGGATGGATCGCAGGCAGACCCTGACAGCGAGAGATATCGTCAACAATTATTCCGAGATGGAACTGTATCACATCATCCGGGATTACGGTGAAGATCCTTTTGCCAAGAATATAGCGAAACACATTGTGAAAAACAGGGCAGACAAGCCCATTGAGACCACCTTTGAATTAAATGAGATCATCAAAGCCGCAGTCCCGGCAAAGATGCGACAGAACGGACATCCTTCGAAGCAGACTTTCCAGGCAATCCGTATCGAATGTAATCAGGAACTGGAAGTACTGAAAAAGGCGCTGGACGAGCTGATCGATCTGTTGAATCCCGGCGGAAGGTTCTGCATTATTACCTTCCATTCCCTGGAGGACCGGATCGTGAAGAACGCATTCCGCAGGAATGAGAATCCCTGCACCTGTCCGCCGGAATTTCCGGTGTGCGTATGCGGTAAGGTCTCCAAGGGAAAGGTGATCACCAGAAAACCCATTCTTCCCAGTGTGGAAGAACTGGAAGTAAACAGCAGATCCAAGAGTGCAAAGCTCAGGGTATTTGAGAAAAAATAAAAGACTTTAGTAGTGAAAGCGGGGAGAAAGAGTATGGCACAGAGAAGAAGAGTAAGCAATACTCCTTACATATATGATAATACAGCAAGAGACTTACAGATCCGCAGGCAGATGGAGGAGCCCCGGAGACAGATGTCTCATGAGACGAGAAAAAACAGAGAAAAAGCAAGACATATGAGCATCGGCTACGTCACCTTTCTGATGGGAGCATTGATTGCCTGTGCCTTCTGTCTGGTAAATTATATCCAGATGCAGTCGGAGCTGACCACCAAGATCACTGAGGTGTCCAGAATGGAGAGTGAACTGAACTCTCTGAAGCTGTCAAACGATGAAGAGTACAGCCGGATTACCAGCAATATCAATCTGGAAGAAGTCAAGAGAATTGCCATCGGCGAACTTGGAATGACCTATGCTGCCGAAGGACAGGTAATCACCTACGCAAACAGCAGCAACGACTATATGCGTCAGGCGGATACCAGCCAGAACTAAGTCTGGGAGGCAGAAAGCGTGAAGGAACAGAAGCCTAAGAAATTTTCCATAAAGATGCAGAAAAAACTTTTATGCCTGTATGCCCTGATCATACTGGCATTTATTCTGCTGTCTGTCCGTCTGTCCTGGATCGTGAAAGCGGATGGAGCAACCTACGAAAAACAGGTTTTGTCACAGCAGAAATACGACTCCGTGACATTGCCGTTCCGCCGTGGAGACATCGTGGATACCAAGGGAACAAAACTGGCAGTCAGCGAGAAGGTATATAATCTGGTCATTGATTCCTATGTAATGTTAAGCCGTGAGACTTATCTGGAACCGACGATGGAGGCGCTGTCCGCAAATTTCCCGGATCTGGATATGACGGCAGTGAGACAGTATGTGATCAGTCATCCGGATTCTTCCTGGTATGTCCCTCTCAGAAGGCTGACCTATGATCAGATCAGCGGTTTTCAGGCGGCAGCACTGGAGGACAGCAAGATCAAGGGCGTCTGGTTCCAGGAAGAATACAAGAGAGTCTATCCCAATGGTTCCCTGGCGGCGGACGTGATCGGATTCTCCAGATCGGACAACGAAGGACAGTACGGACTGGAAGAGTATTACAATGATGTGCTGAACGGAACCACCGGAAGAGAGTATGGATATCTGAATGATGATGCCAACCTGGAGCGGACCATCAAACCGGCCGTGGACGGTAACACGATACACAGTACCATTGATGCCAATATCCAGGGTATTGTGGAGAAATATCTGAAGCAGTTTAACGAGGAACATAAGGATGCGGTACATCCCGGTAACGGTGCGGAAAATGTGGGCTGCATCATTATGGAGGTTAATACCGGTAATATTCTGGCCATGGCAAGTTATCCGACCTATGACCTGAACGATACCAGGAATACAGACGCCCTTTTGGGATCCCGTAAGATCGAGATGGTGACCAATGCCAACGGTTATGATGTTCTGACCAAGACAGATACCTATTTTACGCAGGAAGACATTGATGCCTTAACGGATGACGAATTGCTGGACAACCTGAATTACCTGTGGAAGAATTATTGTATCTCCACTACTTACGAGCCGGGTTCCACAGCAAAACCGTTTACTGTGGCGGCAGCACTGGAGAGCGGTGCTATCACCGGAAACGAGCACTATCAGTGTAACGGATCTCTGGAAGTCGGCGGACATACGATCAAGTGTCACAGCTATCGTTCCGGCGGTGAAGGAGATGTATCCGTACAGGATTCCATTGCCTGGTCCTGCAACGTGGCGCTGATGAAGATTGCAGCTACTTTGGGAAAAGAAGAGTTTGCCAAATTCCAACAGACCTTTAACTTTGGATTAAAGACCAACGTGGATCTGGCAGGAGAAGCGAGAACCGCAAGCCTGTTGTTCCCGGTAGATCAGATGGGAAGCGCCGATCTGGCTACCAACAGTTTCGGACAGAACTTCAATGTAACAATGATCCAGATGATCACGGGATTCTGTTCCCTGATCAACGGAGGTTATTATTATGAGCCGCATATGGTGGATAAGATCACCAATTCCAGTGGAGCTACGGTACAAAACATTGAGCCCAGAGTGTTACGGCAGACCATTTCTGAGAGTACCTCGGCGAAGATCAGACAGTACTGCCGGGCTACCGTAATGGAAGAGGGTGGTGACCGCAGAACCGGTAGAACCGCAAGACCTGCAGGCTACGCCATCGGTGGCAAAACCGGTACCGCAGAGACCATTCCCCGTAAAAACGGTGAGTACGTCGTATCCTTTATGGGATATGCACCGGCGGATGATCCCCAGATCGCTATCTATGTGGTCGTGGATCGTGCCAATGCATCTCCGCAGGATGATGCGAAGTTCGCAACCGGTATTGTACGAAATGTTCTGACGGAAGTATTGCCGTACCTGAATATTTTCATGACCGAGGAGCTGTCTGAGAAGGAGATCCAGGAGCTGGCAGAAAAACAGATCGAGATCACCAATCAGTATACCCAGAAGCCCGAGGACGGTGAGGATCAGAATAATGGTGACGGAACCGGCGACGGACAGACCGGAGACGATCAGACGGGCAGTGGTGATGGAACCGGCGACGGTCAGGGCGGTGATGATTCAACACCTTCCGAGGATTGGAGAAATTATCCTGTGGATCCGGCCACCGGTTATCTGGTAAGCCCGATTGACGGTGGACTGATTGACCCTGTTACGGGAGCGGATGTCGGCGGCGATGATTCCCTGGGGGACAGCCCGGTCAACAATAATCTGCTGAACCAGCAGAATGAATAGTAAGGTAATCTGACGAATAGCCTCACAGCAAGAGCAATAAAATGTAAAAAGCTCTTGTTGTGAGGTTTTTTTATGGCAGATCATCAGAATCGTTTCTTTCATCGGAAGAAGATCATGACCATATTTTTCGTATGTGCGGCAGTGCTCTGCGGACTGTTGGGAAGACTATTGTATCTGATGGTATGGCGGGCGGAATATTATGAGGAAGCGGCCACAAGGCTGCACGAAAGAGAGCGCAGCATCAAGGCGGCGAGAGGACGGATTCTGGATCGCAACGGGGTCGTGCTGGCGGACAACAAGATGGTCTGTACGGTATCGGTGATCCACAATCAGATCGAGGAGCCGGAGCAGGTGATCGCCATACTGGTGAAGGAACTGGGAATCTCCGAGGAAGAGGCCAGAAAGCGGGTGGAGAAATATTCCTCCATCGAGCGGGTGAAAAGCAACGTGGATAAGACCGTGGGAGACCGGATCCGGGAATATGATCTGGCCGGGGTAAAAGTGGACGAAGATTACAAGAGATATTATCCTTACGGGGATCTGGCCAGCAAGGTGCTGGGTTTTACCGGAGGAGACAATCAGGGAATCATCGGACTGGAAGTGGTATATGAAGAGATCCTGCAGGGGGATCCGGGAATGATCCTGACGATCACGGACGCCAAGGGGATCGAGGTGGATACGGCAGGGGAGCGTCGGGTGGAACCGGTGCCGGGCATGGATCTTCGTATCAGCATCGACCGGAACATCCAGGAGTATGCTACACAGCTGGCGGCGCAGGCCTGTGCCACCAAGGAGGCGGACAGTGTTTATATAGTGGCTATGAATCCGCAGAACGGCGAGATCCTGGCTATGGTGAATTATCCGGAGTTTGATTTGAATGACCCTTATACCTTACCGGAGCTGACGGAAGTGAAGGAGGACGGCAGCGTTGTGGCGGTGGACCCGGACACACTGACGGCGGAACAGAAACAGGAAAAGCTGAATGCCATGTGGCGAAACGGCTGTATCAACGACACCTACGAACCGGGATCCACCTTCAAGATCATCACGGCCGCTGCGGGACTGGAGGCGGGAGTAGTGACCCCGGAAAGCACCTTTTCCTGCCCCGGATTTATCATCGTGGATGACCGTAAGATCCGCTGCCACAAGATTGCCGGACATGGCGGCCAGACTTTTGTACAGTGCATGGAGAACAGTTGTAACCCGGCATTGATTTCCGTCGGCCTACGGCTCGGTGTGGACAATTACTACCATTATTTTGAACAGTTCGGCCTAAAACAGCGCACCGGCATCGACCTGCCGGGGGAAGCTGGGACTATCATGCATAAAAAAGAGGATATGGGAAATGTGGAGCTGGCTACCGTGGCTTTCGGGCAATCTTTCCAGATCACAGCAATCCAGCTGCTGACCACGGCGTCCTCCATTATCAACGACGGCAACCGGATCACCCCGCATTTCGGCATCGAGGCGTTGAACCGTGACGGGGAGGTGGAAGAGACCTTTTCCTATCCGGTGCAGACGGGGATCGTCTCGGAGGAGACTTCGGCTACTATGCGCTACATTCTGGAAATGGTAGTGGCGGAAGGCTCCGGCAGAAACGGTCAGGTACAGGGCTTCCGCGTCGGCGGCAAGACTGCAACCAGCCAGACCCTGCCCAGAGGAAGCGGACGTTACATATCTTCCTTTATCGGCTTCGCTCCGGCGGATGATCCCCAGGTCATCGCCATTGCTATTATCAATAATCCCCAGGGCATCTACTACGGGGGGCAGGTGGCAGCACCGATCATAAGGCAGCTGTACGAAAATATTCTGCCCTATCTGGGACTGGAGAAGACCGAAGAACCGGAGGAGACAGCGGAGTCCGGGGAGTGATGGCGGTCGCAGACTTCCCCAGGGACGATGTCGAAAACAATGGAAAGAAAAAGGTTCCGGCGGATGAAAATTTGACAAAATCCGCTGATGCCACCCTTTATAATGTTTCTGAAGGAGGGGTGTGATGCATTATGAACTCTACTTAGACAGTCTGTTCCTCCTCAATTTCGGGATGAATCTGCTGCTGCTTTGCCTGGTGGATCACAGCATGGGCCACACTGCCACGTGGTACCGGCTGCTTGCGGGAGCAGGGGTCGGAGCGGTCTGGTATCTGTTTCCTTTTTTATGGAAAGGAACAGCCGCCGGGAAGCTGTTGCTTTGTTTTCTGCCGGGGACAATACTTATGCTGTATGTGACATTTCACATTCGCAGCCTTGGGACGTTGTGGAACTATTTCCGAAAACTGATGCTGTCCACCTTCCTGATCGGAGGCATTCTGGCGGCACTGCTTCGGGGATTCCCGATGGGAAGAAATTATCTGCCTGGGATCGGTATGACCCTGGGAGTCGGAGCATTCTCCGGCTGGATACTTGTGTGGGGGCGCAAAAAGGAAGCGGAACAAGCCTGCTATTGTGAGGTAGTGTTACAGGGAGCGGAGGGACCGTTGCGCATTCATGCATTGGTAGACTCCGGCAATACCCTGACCGAACCTATCAGCGGAGCACCGGTATCGGTGCTGGACGCACGGATATTTTATCGGCTGTGGCCGGAAGGACTGCCTGGATTCCGGGTGATTCCTTATCACAGTGTAGGGAAAAAGAGCGGGATCCTTAAGGGATATCCGGTGCCGCAGATGACGCTCATACAGCAGGGTGTGGAACGAGAATACAGAAATGTATACCTGGCAGTGAGTGAGGAGGAGATCGCGGGAGAAGAGATCCCGATGCTGTTACCTCCTGCGCTGTTGCAGGAGACGAACAAAGCACGGAGGAAGAAGGAAAAAATAAAAGAGCCGGACGATCCGGCAAGGCACAATGTGGCAGATAGGAGTAAATATGGTCTTAAAGATAGCAATACCGGGAAAAATGCAGTTTAAAATGATGCGCAGGGAGCCTTATCTGCTGCACCGGAAAGGAGATGTCCACTATATCGGTGGCGCGGAGGTACTGCCGCCGCCCCTGCCCAGTGAGCAGGAGAATCAGGTGATCGGTGATCTGGGGACGGAATACGAGGATGAGGCGAAAGCCATCCTGATCGAACATAACCTGCGTCTGGTGGTCTACATAGCCAAAAAATTTGACAACACCGGTGTGGGGGTGGAGGATCTGATCTCCATCGGCACCATCGGGCTGATCAAGTCCATCAACACCTTCAACCCGGAGAAAAATATCAAGCTGGCAACCTATGCTTCCCGGTGCATTGAAAATGAGATACTGATGTATCTGCGCCGGAATAACAAGACGAAAATGGAAGTCTCGATTGACGAGCCGTTGAATGTAGACTGGGACGGCAACGAGCTGCTGTTGTCGGATATTCTGGGGACGGATGAGGATGTAATCTATCGCGGTATAGAGAATGAGGTGGAGCGGAAACTTCTCATGAATGCCGTGAGCAAGCTGTCCAAGCGGGAGAAGACCATCGTCAGACTTCGGTTCGGACTGGGGACAGTGGACGGACAGGAGATGACCCAGAAGGAAGTGGCCAATCTGTTGGGAATCTCACAATCCTATATTTCCCGACTGGAGAAAAAGATCATGCGGCAGCTGAAAAAGGAGATCAGTCTGCATATTTGACTTTGCATTCGGGACGGATACATGATACTATATAACATGTGCAGAATTGTGGGAGTTGCGTGGCAACAGAGCAGTTCGTGAACCATATAATACAGACAGGATAGTTTTCAGGTAACGGAATCGGAAGTAACCAAAAAGGACAAATACATGATACAGCGTGATGATATATTATCAATGGAATATTTAAAAAAGACGGAATTCACCGGATGCCACCAGGGGATGCGTTACCGTCTGGAGCAGACTGAGGATCCGGAAGGCGGCAAAAAGCTTCTCGTGACGGTCTGGCCGGAGCCCTTTAACTTTTTTAAGACACCGGAGGAGAAGAAGCAGAGAGCCCTTTTTTCCTTTGACGAGGACGGAGTGGTGGATGCGGTCGGCTGGATGAACGACAGATTATTTGAGAACAAAAAGCTATGGGACGAGGCGCCTTCCCGCTGGGACACTTACCAGATGTAAAACGGGAATTTTAAGAGACAGATATAGGATGAAGAAAGAATGATTTGGAAATATATAATAAGGGATCTGAACGGTGCCATACAATATCTGCCCTATGGTGTGATGGCCGGTGCCGTCATGGGACTGATCCTGAATGCAATGAATGCCAGGAGGGAGCGGAAGGGAAAAGAAGCCTTTCCGATGGCAGGTCTCATGGTGTTTTCTTTGTACCTCATGATCATACTGGTGATCACTTTTTTCTCCAGAGAGGATGGCAGCCGGAACCGTGCCATGGATCTGGAGCTTTTCTCCACCTGGGGGATCAATACGAGAAATAACGCCTTCGTGGTGGAAAACGTGCTGCTTTTCATCCCGTATGGCTTTGCATGCCCCTGGGCATTTCCCTGGCTTAGGGGATTTTTCAGGAACATCTTTGCGGCTTTTGCGACCAGCCTGGGAGTGGAGACTTTCCAGCTCATTACCGGCAGAGGTTATTTTCAGATCGATGATATCCTGACCAATGTGCTGGGAGGAATCATCGGATACTGGATGTTTTGGCTGGTGTATCATACGTTACAGAGAATACGAGGATCAAGGTCTATGCGGTAAGATAGCCTCGCATAGCTTTCAATGCATTTTTTTCGAGACGGGAGACCTGGGCCTGGGAGATGCCGATCATGTCGGCGACCTCGGTCTGGGTCTTTCCTTCGAAAAAGCGCAGAGAGATGATATGACGCTCTCTGTCGTTCAGACGTTTCATGGCTTCACTGAGGGAGAGATGTTCCACCCACGTCTCTTCCTTATTTTTTTTATCACTGATCTGGTCCATGACGTAGAGGGTGTCACCACCGTCGGTGTAGACCGGTTCGTAGAGGCTCATGGGATTCTGCATGGCATCCAGGGCATAGACGATGTCCTCCTTGGAGATACCTACCTCTGCGGCAATCTCTTCCATGGTGGGCTCCTTCAGATTTTTCCTGGTCAGGGTATCGCGGGCGTAGATTGCCTTGTAGGCGGTGTCCTTCAGAGACCGTGAAACACGGATACTATTGTTATCCCGTAAAAATCTGCGTATCTCACCGATAATCATCGGAACCGCGTAGGTGGAAAATTTTACACCCAGCGTGGAATCAAAATTGTCGATGGCCTTGATCAGACCGATACAGCCGATCTGGAACAGATCGTCCACATTTTCCGCACTGCCGGAAAAGCGTTTGATCACGCTCAGGACCAGACGCAGGTTGCCTTCGATGTAGGTCTCTCTGGCGGCGGTATCTCCTTCCCGGATCTTTGCGAAGAGAGCTTCCTTGTCCGCTGCCTTTAGCAAAGGCAGTTTTGCTGTATTGACACCGCAGATTTCTACTTTTCCCTGTACCATAGAGACCTCCCAAGTTTTCTGAATCGATGCTGATTTTTGATAACTACAGTATTCACAGGAGAGTCAGTGACTATACCGGCAAGAAAGATTTTCCAGTTTTTCCCGAACGGGAAGCGGAGCGGTATCATATAATAAATAGAAAGAAAACGGGAGGAGCAGAGTATGCTTTTTTCCGAGTTAAAATGCAAAGATGTAATCAATGTCAGAGACTGTAAAAAGCTGGGGCATGTATGTGATCTGGAGTTCGATGAGTGCAGCGGATGTATCTGTAAGATCATGGTGCCGGGTGGAAACCAGTGGCTGGGATTCCTGCGCTGTGAGCCGAATATCGTCATCCCGTATAAGGACATCAGACAGATTGGACCGGACATAATTTTAGTTGACATTAACTGCTGAATCTTCTATAATCTTAACATAAATAACACGTGGTTTTTATAAGGAGGATGCCTATGAAATGTCCGTTCTGTAGCCATGAAAATACCAGAGTCATCGATTCGAGACCGGCGGAAGATAACAACTCCATTCGCCGCCGTCGTGTATGTGATGAATGCGGTAAGCGATTCACCACTTACGAGAAGATCGAGACGATTCCGCTGATCATTATTAAAAAGGATAATAACAGAGAGGCCTATGACCGTGCCAAGATCGAGGCAGGGGTGCTCAGAGCCTGTCATAAACGTCCGGTCAGCGCACAGCAGATCACGACTTTGGTGGATGAGGTGGAGAACGAGATTTTCAACAGGGAAGAACGGGAGATCCCCAGCGGCACCATCGGTGAGCTTGTGATGAATAAGTTAAAGGATCTGGATGCGGTTGCTTATGTGAGATTTGCTTCGGTCTACCGAGAATTCAAGGATGTGAATACCTTCATGGATGAGCTGAAGAGTGTTCTCAACGATAAGAATCACAATTAAAATCAGAACAGGACTTCTGTATTTACGGAATAGCACACCTCCGTCTGCCCGGCATAAGTTGGACAGGGAGGTATTTTTATGCGATAAATTCAGAAAACTGTGTTTTGGCGGAAGAAACGGTACAGACAGAAAAAATAGATTCCGGCAAGTACCAGCTGGCTGACCAGAATCCCCCACAGATATCCCTGCATACCGATCACGGGAATGGCAAAAAATACGAACAACAGCCGGATTAAAAGGCAGACCACGTTGGAGAAAAAGATCCGTCCCGCCATGCCAAGACCCTGCAAAATGCTGGAGAGCGTGGTATCCAGATACAAAAAAGGACAGATGAATCCCAGCGTCACGATGAAATGCCCGGCCAGTTCACTGTGGAACAATTCGGTTCCCATCCAATCCCCCAGAAAAAGAAAACCGCACAGACAAAGAAAGCCCATGAGACTGCAGTATTTTACGGTACGCAGAGTGTCGTTCCATACGGCTTCCCGGTCACCTTTTGCATGATTTTCGGAGATGGTGGGGAGGAGAAGGACCGCCACGGAACTGGTGAGAGCATTGGGAAAAAAGATCATGGGCATGGCCATACCGGTGAGTACGCCGTATACACTTAAGGCTGTGGTGGTATCATAACCGTAGAGCAGAAGCTTCTGGGGAATGGAGACAGCTTCGATGCTCTGCAAAATATTCAGAACGATACGATTGGCGGTCAGGGGCAGTGCCATGCCCAACAGATCCCGGTAGACCGCGGAAGAAGGACAGATATTTTGCAGGGAAAGAACAGAGGCATCCGGATACAGGTGTATGTACAGGCAGATCAGAGCGATCAGCATGGACAGAAGCTCGCCGACGGTCAGACCTAAGACGGCCGCATTGATGGAGGGGGTGCGCCCCTCAGACAGATCGGCTCCGGTGACGAGAAAGACACAGCCGACTCTGGCCAGCTGCTCCAGAAGCTGCGTGAGGGCAGGAACGGAAGCTTTCTTTTTTCCATAGAAATAGCCGTTGATGCAGGCATGCAGCGCGGCAAAAGGAATAGAGAAGGACAGAATCCGCAGCATGGATATGGTACGGGCTTCTTTTAACAGGAAGGTTCCTATGGGTTCTGCGGCGAGAAACAGGACAGTATTGACTCCAAGGGACAGAGGGAGCGTGATGCTTGCCCCGGTCAGCAGCGTTTTCAGGTCATCGGAACGCCGCCCCGCAGTATTGGCGGCAACGAATTTGGAGATGGCGGTCTGGTAGCCGGCAGCTGTCAGGGAAAAGGAGAGAGACAGTGCGGGACTGAGCAGCTGATAGATCCCCATTCCTTCTTCTCCGAAGAGCCTGGACAGGTAGATCCGGTAGAAAAAACCGATGATGCGGGTGATAAGACCGGTGATCGTCAGAATCAGAGTACCGAAGATCAGAGGATGACGTTTGGCATGCTTCATAGCTTTTCGTTGGATCCTTTGCAGATAAAAGATCTTGCAAAAGTATATTCCATCCACCTTGTTGACAGAACTGCGCGGTGAATGCTATCATGAATAACAGTGAAATAAGCATGAAAATATGCGGAAATGAGGCAATATGATATATTTAGATAATGCAGCAACTACCAAAACGGCACCGGAGGTCGTGGATGCGATGCTTCCGTACTTCAGTGAATACTACGGCAATGCCAGCACCATCTACAGTCTGGGTGCCGAGAGCAAGAAGGCCATGGATCATGCCCGCCAGACCATCGCAGACAGTCTGGGTGCAAAGCCGGAAGAGATCTATTTTACTGCCGGCGGTTCCGAGTCCGATAACTGGGCGCTGAAGGCTACCGCAGAAGCCTATGCTTCCAAGGGAAAACATATCATTACCACGAAGATCGAGCATCATGCCATTCTTCATACCTGTGAGTATCTGGAGAAGCGAGGCTTTGAGATCACTTATCTGAATGTGGACAGAGACGGACTGATCAGTCTGGATGAGCTGAAGGCAGCCATTCGCCCTGACACGATTCTGATCAGTGTAATGTTTGCAAATAACGAGATCGGTACCATCGAACCCATTGCCGAGATCGGTGAGATCGCGAAGGAGCACGGTGTATTGTTCCATACCGATGCGGTACAGGCGTATGCACAGGTTCCCATCAATGTGGATGAAATGCACATCGACATGCTCAGTGCCAGCGGCCACAAATTAAACGGCCCCAAGGGTATCGGCTTCTTATATATCCGCAAGGGTGTGAAGATCCGTTCCTTTGTACACGGCGGAGCACAGGAGAGAAGCCGCAGAGCCGGTACAGAGAACATTCCTGGTATCGTGGGACTGGGTGCTGCTGTAGAGCGCGCTATGCGTATTATGGATACCAAGACTCGCAAGGAGATAGAACTGCGGGATTATCTGATCGAACGTCTGGAGAACGAGATCCCTCACTGCTGGCTGAACGGTCACCGCACGAAAAGACTTCCGAACAATATCAACTTCTCCTTCCTGTTCATCGAAGGAGAATCCATGTTGATCATGCTGGATATGAAGGGCATTTGCGCTTCCAGCGGTTCCGCATGTACTTCCGGATCTCTGGATCCTTCCCATGTACTGCTGGCTATCGGCTTAAAGCATGAGGAAGCACACGGCTCCTTGCGTCTGACCTTATCTGAGGAAAGCACGAAGGAAGAGATGGACATCGTGGCGGAAGAAGTGAAGAAAATCGTACAGAGACTGCGGGATATGTCTCCTTTATATGAAGATTTCCTGAAAAGCCAGAAGAACAACTAAGTGAGAAAGAAGAGGATAACAGATACATGTACAGTGAAAAAGTAATGGACCACTTTCAGAACCCCAGAAATGTAGGGGAGATCGAGGATGCCAGCGGCGTAGGTACCGTGGGCAATGCAAAGTGCGGAGATATTATGAGAATGTTCCTGGACATTGACGAGAACGGGATCATCCGGGAAGCAAAGTTCAAGACCTTCGGCTGCGGCGCTGCCGTAGCTACCAGCTCCATGGCTACCGAACTGGTAAAGGGTAAGACCATTCAGGAAGCATTACAGGTAACGAACAAGGCTGTAATGGAGGCTCTGGACGGACTGCCGCCCGTAAAGGTACACTGCTCACTGCTTGCGGAGGAAGCGATTCATGCAGCACTGTGGGATTATGCAGAGAAGAACCATATCACCATCGAAGGACTGCAGAAGCCCAAGAATGACATCAGTGAGGGCGAAGAAGAGGAAGATTATTAAGATCTATGAAGAAAAAAGTAGTAGTAGGCATGTCCGGGGGAGTAGATTCCTCCGTGGCAGCCATGTTATTGAAGGAACAGGGCTATGACGTGATCGGCGTCACTATGCAGATCTGGCAGGACGAAGAGGAAGCAGCCAAGGAAGCCAACGGCGGCTGTTGCGGACTGTCGGCGGTGGATGATGCCAGAAGAGTAGCACAGAGACTGGAGATTCCTTATTATGTCATGAACTTTAAGAAGGAATTCAAATGCCATGTCATGGACTATTTTGTGGCAGAGTATTTAAGAGGCCATACCCCCAATCCCTGTATTGCCTGCAACCGTTATGTGAAGTGGGAATCCCTGCTGCAGAGAAGCCTGGAGATCGGGGCGGATTATATTGCCACGGGACATTATGCGAGGATTGACAGGCTGCCGAATGGCCGTTTTGCCATCCGTAATTCCGTTACCGCAGCCAAGGATCAGACCTATGCGTTGTACAATCTGACCCAGGAGCAGCTGGCACATACCCTGATGCCGGTGGGTGAATATACCAAGGATGAAATCCGCGTCCTGGCAGAGGAGGCGGGACTTCCGGTGGCGCATAAGCCGGACAGTCAGGAAATCTGTTTCGTGCCGGACAATGATTATGCTTCCTTTATTGACAGAGAAGCCGGCAAAAAGGTGCCGGGACCGGGCAATTTTGTCACGGAGGACGGCAGGATCTTAGGCCGGCATAAGGGCATTACCCATTATACACTGGGACAGCGCAGAGGACTGGAACTTCCTATGGGGGAAAGAGTGTTTGTCACCGCCATCCGTCCCGAGACCAATGAAGTCGTCATCGGTTCCAATCAGGAACTCTTTACGGATAAAGTGCTGTGCGATCATGTGAATTACATGACAGTGGAAGATCTGACAGAGCCCACCAGAGTATTGGCGAAGATCCGTTACAACCATAAGGGAGAATACGGAACTCTGACAAAACAGCCGGACGGTAAAGTGCTCTGTACCTTTGACGCACCGGTACGTGCCGCAACACCGGGGCAGGCCATGGTATTTTATCAGGATGAGCATGTACTGGGCGGCGGAACCATTATTCTGTAGGAAAGCGCTCAAAGAGGAGGTCTCTGCGTCCTACGGATACAAAGATTTGTATAGCGGAAAAGATCGGGATCACTATTGTTACAATAGTGGTCCTGCATTTTTATCACGGCGTATGACAACAGTGGCACCGACGTGCATATAATAGTAGAAAGCTTTTAACAACAGCAGGAGTGTTTATGGATTATCGTTTTTCATTTCAGAGACCTATGAGAAGAAGCAGTTTCGGCTCCATGAAGGGAACCATTGTGGATCTGGTACCGGCAGGACAGGGTGGCCGCAGAGCCGATGGATGCCTTTTGTTCGCTACAATCGAGGATACGGACGGCAACACGGTGAACTTTTTCATCAACCCGGATACGTATGTGGTGGATTTCACTACACTGTCGGTGGGAATGATGGCAACCTTCTGGTATCGCAATGATGCACCCATGCCCCTGATCTATCCGCCTCAGTATACCGCAGTGGTAGTAGCGGAAGATCGGAATGACCGGCATGTGGATGTGAGCTACTACAACAATTCACTGACTAATGAGGAGCAGACATTGCAGCTGAATCTGGATGGCACTGTGGATGTGCGTACTGTGAACAACCAGTATTTCCAGGCGAGTCCTGCTAATCACAATCTGGTAGTCAGCTATGCTTCCTCCACGAGAAGCATTCCGGCCCAGACCACGCCTTCTACAGTGGTGGTACTGTGTGACAGAAGCTGTGGTTAGGCAGACAAAAGAGGACAGTTGTAGTCCATAGACCTATTGAGATTTTTGCAAAAATGTTATACCATAAAACAATCCCCCATAGAATGATGTCGGGGTCGAAAGCCCCCGACTTTGATGCCTACGGATTGTTCCGTGCTGCGCACTCCCACAATCCGCCCCAATATTCGCATATCGTGGGATTATCATCCCACTTTTATGCTCATATTGGGGCGGGTCCCAAGGTCTTTCGCCCACATATGAGCAAGCTCATGTGGGCTTAGACCTTTTGACCCTGGCACCATAGAATATACCCATGGCTGTCTGTGCGCAGTGCAGGCAGCCTGTAAGGGGGAGATTACTTATGATCTGGCAGAACGAAAGAGAAAAGAGGACATTATGGGTAAGAAAAAGCAGATGCGTTCTGAAGTAAAAGGGAATGTGAAAAACAGTATAGGAAGAATTGCGTTTGCAGCATTGGCTGTGCTCTTACAGATCGGCTGGATATTGATATTGATGATCAAACTGTATCAGTATTCTTCAGTGATCTCTCTGCTGACCAGCCTGTTTGCGCTGGTAGTGGCGCTCAGGATTTATGGAAAACATACCAATGCCGCATTTAAGATGCCCTGGATTATTGTAATATTGGCATTTCCTGTATTCGGTCTGTGTATTTACGGATTGTTCGGGCATAAAGAGGCTATGCATAAAATCATCCGGAAATTTGAGGATGTGGATGCACAACTGATTCCTCTGAATGTGCAGGATGAGACCATATTGCAGCAGCTGGAGCAGGAAGATCCTCTGCTGGCAAATCAATGCCATTATATCTGGAAGTATGGTAATTATCCGGTGTATGACACGACAGCTGTGAAATTCTATCCGGAAGCTTATCTGGGATACGAGGAACAGCTTAAGGAGTTGGAGAAGGCAAAGCACTTTATATTCCTGGAATATCATGCCATAGAGGAGGCAGAGGCTTTTACACGGCTGAAGGATGTATTGGCAAGAAAGGCTGCCGAGGACGTGGAAGTCCGTATCCTGTACGACGATGTGGGCTGTATCGGCTTTTTGGATAAAAGCTTTATTGACCGCATGAATGCCATCGGTGTACAATGCCGGGTATTCAACTATGTGGTGCCGTTCTTAAATATTTTCATGAATAACCGTGACCACCGCAAGATCATGATCATCGATGGAAAAGTCGGTTTTACCGGTGGATATAATCTGGCAGATGAGTATTTTAACATCACGCATCCTTACGGCTATTGGAAGGATACCGGTGTGAAGCTGACCGGCAGAGCGGTACAGAGCTTTACCATGATGTTTTTGGAAATGTGGAATGTCATGGGACAGGCGGATACGGATTATGAAAAGTATCTGAAGGCATCGCAGGAAGGTGCGGAAGATGGAAATGTGCAGAAGGCATCCGGCTATGTGCAGCCCTATGCGGATTCTCCACTGGACGGAGAGCCGGTGGGTGAGAATGTCTACCTGAACCTGATCAAGACGGCGAAGAAACGCCTCTATGTGGCAACTCCTTATCTGATCATCAGTGATGAGATGACGAGAGAGCTGGGACTGGCGGCAAAACGTGGCGTGGATATACGGGTATTTACCCCAGGTATTCCGGATAAAAAAATCATTTACGGTGTGACCAGATCCTATTATTCCGGACTGGTGCGCCAGGGTGTGCGGGTTTATGAATATACCCCGGGTTTCCTGCATGCGAAGCAGATGCTCTGCGATGAGGATACGGCGACCGTCGGTACCATCAATATGGATTACCGGAGCCTGTATCATCATTTTGAAAACGGTGTGTGGATGCACGGCTGTGATGCCATCCGGGATATTGAGGCGGATTTTGATAAGCTGATACAGGATAGTGAGGAAGTCACCGATAAATACCGGGATGGAAGGAAAAATATGGCAGTGAGAGGCTGGCAGTGTATCATGCGGCTGATCGCGCCGTTGCTGTAACAGACATCATAACGGAAAGCTGGAGATTACGATGAAAATACTGGTCAGTGCTTGTCTGCTGGGCGAAAACTGTAAATATAACGGGAAAAATAATTACAGCGAGCGTGTGGCAAAATATCTGGAAGGGCATGAGGTGATCCCGGTATGTCCTGAGGTGCTGGGAGGACTTCCGACCCCGAGGGATCCGTCGGAGATCGTGAGCGGCGAGGTCATAAACTGTAAAGGCATAAATGTGGACAGGCAGTTTCGGGAAGGCGCAGAGGAGGCTCTGCGGATCGCCAAAGAGAATGGCATCGATCTGGCAATCTTACAGTCACGAAGCCCCAGCTGCGGCGTAAAGCAGATTTATGATGGAAACTTTACCGGTAAACTCATCCCCGGACAGGGAGTATTTGCACAATTGCTGGAAAAGAACGGCTTCCGGGTGATGGACTGTGAGGAAATATAATGGCAAAAATATTATTGTTTGGCGTGAGTACACAAAAAGACCGGGCTGTGCGTGTGGCAGCGGAGAAAATAGGTGTGGATGTGACGGCGGTGAACCGCAGGGACTATGGACAGAAGATCGGAACACTGGCGGAAATCAGCGGTTTTCATAAGAATGGAAAAATATATAACGGTCCTGATTTTGCAATGGAAATGCTGGTGTTTTCCGGAATGGATTCGCAACAGGTGGATGCATTCCTGGCAGAATATAAGGCAACCGGCTTACCACCGGTTGCCCTGAAGGCGATTGTGACACCGTATAATGTCTCATGGACAGCGGATGCGTTGCTTCGCGAGCTGATGAAGGAACACATTCAGCTTGGAGGATAGGGAATAAAGAAAATTACAGCTTGTGATATTCCGGGCTGCGCTTTTCGTAGATTGTGTAATATTTGAAACCGCACAGCTGCAGGATCTCGGAGGCAAGATCCAGATAGGATCCCACATCCTGAGGTTTGTGAGCATCGGTTCCTACGGTGATGATCTCACCGCCCAGCTCATGATAGCGGCGCAGAACATCGGTACAGGGATGAGGCTGTCTGAGACCGTAGCGGAAGCTTCCGGTGTTCAGTTCCAGACCTTTTCCCTGCTGCACTAAAAGCTCCAGGATCGGATCAATGGCATCCTTATATTTGTCATAGGAATAGTTCTTGTCCTTGGTGGGAGCCACACGGACGATATAGTCCAGATGTCCCAATACATCATAATCGTCATGGCATTTCAGATTCTCCAGTGTCTCTGCAAAATAAGCCCGGATGGCTTCTTCCTCGGAGGAGAATTTCTCGAAATATTCCGGATAATAGGGATCCATTCCTTTGCAGAGATGAGTGGAGCCGATGACGAAATCAAAATCATAGGCGGAAATAAAATCTTCGTTGCGGTCGGCCAGATGAGGCTGCAATCCCAGCTCCACGCCGAAGAGGATCCGCATTTTCCCTTCATATTTCGCGCGGCAGCGGAGCACGTCGTACAGATAGGAATCCGTATTCAGTAAAAAGATCGTTCCCGGTCCTTCCTCGGTGCGGGGATAATCAAAATCGTTATGCTCGGTAAAACACATGGTCTCCATTCCCAGAGCGAGACCTTTATCGATCATCTCCGGCATGGGAGCCTGGGAATCTCCCGAAAAAGAAGAGTGAAGATGACAATCTGCTTTGATAGACATATTTTTCATCCTTTCTGGTTATCATAATACGAACCTATTATAGCAAAAATGAAGGGAAAAACCATAGCATTTCTAAACAAACTGTAAAATTTACCACAAAATCACAAATATTTTTCATTTACATCTTGAATTATAATCAGGAATTAGGTAAAATGTCTTTGCTGATAAAATTTTGACAATCTGTGAATAACGGAAAGCCAAAAGATATAAAATTAAAATTTTAGGAGGAAACTAAAATGGCAGTAAGAGTAGCAATTAATGGTTTTGGCCGTATTGGTCGTCTTGCATTCAGACAGATGTTCGATGCAGAAGGATATGAAGTAGTAGCAATCAACGATTTAACCAGCCCTAAGATGCTGGCACATCTGTTGAAGTATGATTCTTCTCAGGGTGTTTACAAGTATGCAAGCACCGTTGAGGCTGGCGAGGACAGCATCACCGTTAACGGCAAGACCATCACCATCTACAAAGAGGCTGATGCAAGCAAGCTTCCTTGGGGTGAATTAAAGGTTGATGTAGTTCTGGAGTGTACCGGATTCTACACCTCTAAGGAGAAGGCTTCCGCACATATCACTGCCGGTGCTCGTAAAGTTGTTATTTCTGCTCCCGCAGGTAACGACCTTCCTACCATCGTATACAATGTTAACCACAAGACCCTGAAGCCCGAAGATACCGTTATCTCCGCAGCTTCCTGCACCACCAACTGCTTAGCACCTATGGCTAAGGCTCTGAACGATTGCAGACCTATCATGAGCGGTATCATGACCACTGTTCACGCTTATACCGGTGACCAGATGATCCTTGACGGACCTCAGAGAAAGGGCGATCTGAGAAGAAGCCGTGCAGGCGCTTGCAACATCGTTCCCAACTCTACCGGTGCAGCTAAGGCAATCGGCCTGGTAATTCCCGAACTGAACGGCAAGCTGATCGGCTCCGCTCAGCGTGTTCCGACCCCTACCGGTTCTACCACCATTCTGGTAGCAGTAGTTAAGGGCGCTGTAACCAAGGAAGAGATCAACGCAGCAATGAAGGCTGCTTCTACCGAGTCCTTCGGTTACAACACCGATGAGATCGTATCTTCCGATATCGTAGGCAGCACCTACGGTTCCATCTTCGATGCAACTCAGACCATGGTTGCTCCTATGGAAGATGGCAATACTCAGGTACAGGTTGTATCCTGGTATGATAACGAGAACAGCTACACCTCTCAGATGGTTCGTACCATCAAGTACTTCAGCGAGTTAGCATAAGCCGACAGGCGTTAACGAGTAAAGACCTATCAGGGTCCGGTCTTACAAGGACCGGGCCCTTTTTAGATACTAAAATAATTGGAGGTTAATACCATGGGATTAAATAAGAAATCTGTAGATGACATTAACGCAAAGGGAAAGAGAGTCCTGGTAAGATGCGACTTTAACGTTCCCTTAAAGAACGGTGAAATCACTGACGATACCCGTATCGTTGCAGCTCTGCCTACCATCAAGAAGCTGATCAACGATGGCGGCAAGGTAATTCTTTGCTCTCATCTGGGTAAGGTAAAGAATGGCCCCAACGAAGGCGAATCTCTGGCACCTGTTGCCAAGAGACTGTCCGAGAAGCTGGGCAAAGAGGTTACTTTCGTAGCTGACTACAATGTAACCGGCGAAGCAGCTACCAAGGCTGTTGAGAACATGAAGGAAGGCGACGTTGTTCTGCTTCAGAATACCCGTTTCCGTGGCGCAGAAGAGACCAAGAACGGTGAGAAATTCAGCAAAGAACTGGCTGACCTGGCTGATCTGTATGTATGTGATGCATTCGGCTCTTCTCACAGAGCACATGCTTCCGTAGCAGGTGTTACCAAGTTCATCACCGCTAAGGGTGGTCAGAACGTAGTAGGTTACCTGATGGAGAAGGAGATCAACTTCTTAGGTAAGGCTGTAGAAGATCCCGTAAGACCTTTCGTAGCTATTCTGGGCGGTGCAAAGGTTGCAGACAAGCTGAACGTTATCTCCAACCTGTTAGAGAAGTGTGATACCCTGATCATCGGTGGTGGTATGGCTTACACCTTCTTAAAGGCAAAGGGATATGAAATCGGTAAGTCTCTGGTAGATGATACCAAGATCGACTACTGTAAGGAAATGATGGAAAAGGCTGAGAAGCTGGGCAAGAAGCTGTTACTGCCTGTTGATTCCGTAACCATCGCTGATTTCCCCAACCCGATCGATGCTCCTGTTGAGGTTCAGGTATATGATGTTACCAACATGCCCGCAGACAGAGAGGGATGCGATATCGGACCCAAGACCGCAGCTCTGTATGCTGAGGCTGTTAAGACTGCTAAGACCGTTGTATGGAACGGACCTATGGGCGTATTCGAGAATCCTACCCTGGCAGCAGGTACCATCGCTGTAGCTAAGGCTCTGGCTGAGACCGATGCAACTACCATTATCGGTGGTGGTGACTCTGCAGCAGCTGTTAACCAGCTTGGTTTCGCTGACAAGATGAGCCACATTTCTACCGGTGGCGGTGCTTCCCTTGAGTTCCTGGAAGGCAAAGAGCTTCCCGGCGTGGCAGCAGCAGACGACAAATAAATAGAAATAATAAAGCTTTCCCACGGAATGTATTCGAACCTGCCTGCAGGCACAGATGCATCCTGTGGGAAACACAATATAAGAAAAGAAGAGGTGTATGATTATGGCAAGAAAGAAGATCATTGCCGGCAACTGGAAGATGAATATGACTCCCAGCCAGGCAGTAGAGCTGATCAATACATTAAAGCCCCTCGTAGCAAATGATGAAGTAGACGTACTTCTGTGCGTTCCCGCAATCGACATCATTCCCGCTATGGAGGCAGCAAAGGGTTCCAATATCATGATTGGTGCGGAGAATATGTATTTCGAGGAGAAGGGTGCTTTCACCGGCGAGATTTCTCCTGCAATGCTGGATGATGCAGGCGTGAAGTATGTGATCATCGGACACTCCGAGAGAAGAGAGTACTTTGCAGAGACCGACGAGACCGTGAATAAGAAGGTTCTCAAGGCTTTCGAGCATGGCATTACTCCCATCATCTGCTGTGGTGAGACTCTGACGCAGAGAGAGCAGGGTGTTACCATCGACTTCATCCGTCAGCAGATCAAGATCGCATTCCTGAACGTAACTGCTGCACAGGCAGCAACGGCTGTCATCGCATACGAGCCTATCTGGGCTATCGGTACTGGCAAGGTAGCTACTACCGAGCAGGCACAGGAAGTATGTAAGGCAATCCGTGAGTGCATCGCTGAGATCTATGATGATGCAACCGCAGCAGCTATCCGTATCCAGTACGGCGGATCCGTATCTGCTTCCAGCGCTCCCGAGCTGTTTGCACAGGCAGACATCGACGGTGGTCTGGTAGGCGGCGCTTCCCTCAAGGCTGACTTCGGACAGATCGTAAACTATAAGTAATAGAACAATTGCACAAAAAATAAGGGCTTAAAACCCTTGCAAAAAGAGGATTCTTTGTTGAAAGCCAACAATGGAATCCTCTTTTGTTATGTTATATAATTTAATAAGTATCACCTTTTTCTATCACTAAACTATCATCAGGAATGATGGGTTATGTCATTTTCTTACGTAGATTATGACAGATAGATTAAAATGAATGTGGTTGGTCGGGTGTTTATAAGGTATAATTTTATATTATAGCATGACTCGCTTTTGGCTATGGAATAAGGCTATGATTTACGGGTGCTTCGAAATGTGGATATGGTCATCGTACAGGGAAAAGTGATCCGTGCTCCCAAGGTGAAGAAAAAGCAGATCGTAGAGACGGAGCTGGACAAATTTCTGAATTAGAATGGAACGGCAATGTCTGTTTCCGTAGAATAGAATTGTATTCTGATGCGTGAATATTGTATAATAAAAACTATGCAGGACAGGAAACCTCCGCTGCATAGTTTTTATTTTTGACAGATTATGGGAAATTATAGGAAAAAGAAAATGACATTTGAAAAATTAGAAAAAAACCTCATGGATGTGGTTCTGGAGGAACAGGCAAAATTAGGCTTCCGCAGAGAGAAGATCCGCCTGTATTATCCGTTATCTACACTGAATCACTTGCTGGGTACACAGGATACGGCGGAACAGATGGAAGTTACACTGGCCGGACAGCCGGAGAGCATGACAATAAAGCTTGGAAAACTGGCTGTGAGCCGTAAGGGAGATCGTTTCTGCCTCTGTATTCCAGAGGAAGGCAGTGCTTATGTCCATGAGCATTTTGCAGAGAAGGGATTCATCTATGAACTGATCCGCCTGATCGGGCAGCATGACTGTAAGATGGAGGATATCCGACAGTTATTTTTGCGGTACAGTGAGAATATTTATGTGGAAGAGATGCGGGGCGAGGACTTTGATGTCATGATCCGTTTCCCGGAGGAAATGGGAGATCCCTACTGTTATTGTTTTCGGGATGAAGGGTGCCATGTGATCTATCACCGATTCCTGCTGGAGGATTACGCAGACCTGATGAAAGCATGAGACAATCATGGTAAACGAACGATAAGAAAAGATTATGTGTATTTTACGATATGGAAATACGATGGAATCTATGGTAAGATAAAAAAGGTTCTACGAAGAAAAATGTCGTAAAAAGCAGAAGGCGAGGGGTAAAATGATCTTTAGATGTAAAAACTGCGGCGGTAATGTAGTTTACAGCCCGGAGAGAAAGAAGATGTTCTGTCCTTTCTGTGAGAGTGAGGACAGCGAAGAACGCGAGGACGGCGTGATCGAGACAAGCGGTGAGGAAAACGGCACTGCGGAAGGAACGGTCCAGGCAGCGGGAGCCGGACAGCCGGTCAGCAGAATGGCAGCAGCCGAGGGTGCTGCGCAGAAAAAGGTGACAAAGGTATGTCCCAACTGTGGTGGCGAGATTCCCATGACGGTAAACACCTCCGCTACACAGTGTCCTTATTGTGACAATTATGTGATCGTGGATGATCAGATTTCCGGGGCCTACACACCGCATATGCTGATTCCATTCCATATGGGCAAGGAAGTCTGCAAGAAGCTGATCCGTGATAAATTTGAGAAATGTATTTTTGCACCGACGGATTTTCTGTCGGAAGTAAGAATGAACGGTATTTACGGTGATTATGTACCGTTCTGGTTCTACGATTACAATACCAACTGCACGTTCCACGGTGAAGGTACCAAGGTGCGCAGCTGGACGACCGGCAATACACAGTATACCGAGACCTCATATTATGATATTGTCCGTGATATGGACATTGATTTTGTCAAGATTCCTGTGGATGCTTCCGTGGGAATGCCGGATGATGTCATGGATCTGATGGAGCCCTTTGATTACAAGGAACTGCAGGAGTTTAAGCCAGAATATCTGTCTGGATTTCATAGTGAACGCTACAATATGACTTTCGATCTGGTGGAGAGCCGTGCCAAAGCCAAGATGCAGGAGGATGCACAGAAGATGCTGCATGACAGCTATTCTGGATATTCCAGTGTCCGCAAAATGGGAGAAAACATCAACGTGACGGACAGTTCTGTAAGTTATGGTCTCCTGCCAGTATGGAAGTATGACTATAGCTACAAAGGCAAAGAATATCCTTTCTATGTAAACGGACAGACCGGTAAACTGGTAGGTACTGCACCGATTTCCAAAGCAAAGGTGTGGGCTTATGCGGGAACACTTGGTGTGACACTGGCGGCAATTCTATGCATGGTGAATGCAATCGCCAGTCTGGTGTAGAGATTATGAGGGGAGGATAACGGGACAATGGAAAAAGATATTAAGAAAGAAGCACTGAGACAGTACCTGAAATATTTTAAGGTATGGTTCATTATTGCCGGCATATTGGCGGTGATCACCATAGGAGTGGCAGTCGTTCATCTGCTTACACCGAAGACTGTCCGGGGCAACAGCCAGGATCCCACAGAGCGTGTGTTTGACTATGCGGATATGCTGACAGACGAAGAGGAGCAGAGCCTGCGGGAATATATAGCAGAGTGTGAGGAAAAGATCCAGGCGGACATCGTGATCGTAACGATCTCCGAATCCGTAGAGTATGATCTGCAAAATCCGGGTCTTGCGGAGGCATTTCATGCGAAGGAAGTCGGCAGTACCGACTGGAGTACAGCCATGAGAGATCTGGCGGATAACTTCTATGATTACAACAATTTCGGTTATGACAAGGTACACGGCAACGGAGCTTTGCTGCTGGACAATGCCTATGAAGGACAAAAGGGAAGCTGGCTGTCTACCTGTGGAAATGTCTATGATTATTTTGGCGATTACGAGATCGACCAGGCCCTGTACGCAGTGGATGATTACATAGACGAAAGCCCCTACAAAGCGTATAAGAATTGTATCAGTTATGTGACCAGGACCATGGAGGAAAGTAAGGAAAGCATGCCGATGACCTTTTCTCCCTGGATCCTGACAGGTCTTGTCGTTGCACTGATCTATGCCGCAGTGAACCTGCATCAGAGCAAAGCAAAGGATACTACTACGGTCAATCAGTATCTTGATGGCAAAAAGCCCAAGATCAACAATACCAGAGACCAGTATCTGCGTAAGAACGTGGTGACCCGCAGGATCGAGACCAGCAGTAGCAGTAGCGGACACAGCAGCGGACACAGTGGCGGTCACGGAGGAAGTCATCGGAGCAGCAGCGGTGTCAGCCATGGCGGCGGTGGCCATAGAAGATAAAATAACAAGTTCCATTCCTGGAACAAGAGATCCGGCGTATCGGGTGCAGACAGACACTCATACGCCGGTTTTTTCGTTTTACGGAGGAAGGAGCGACGGCGGGAAACAGTAGTGGAAAATTTTTCCATGGGTTGACAGGAAGCCTGCAGACAGGTATAATCAGACTTGTGATGTAACAATTCTGTAATATATTTGTAAAAGGATTTTAAAGAAGAATTTATGATAAAACATACAAGAGAAAAACAAGTAAAGATCGTAGCCACCGGCCTGGCATTGTGTATGCTGGCGGCACCGCTTTCCGCTTCCGCTGCAGAAAGTAGTGTCCTCATGGCATCCGGCGGTGTGGCTTCTGTCCTGGAGACGGAGCGTACACTGGAGGAATACATCCAGATCGCACAGGATGCCCAGGGAGCTTCCTGGGGCTATACCAATATCGGTGTGGCCAATGTGGAATCCGGTAATCTGAATGTGAGAGCGGTATCTTCCACAGACGGTAAGCTGGTAGGTAAGCTTCCCAAGGATGCGGCCTGTGAAGTGGTCGAGACCGTAGATGACTGGGCACATATCAAGTCCGGTGAAGTGGAAGGTTATGTCAGCAAGGAATTCCTGCTGACTGGACCGGAAGCCAGAATCCGAGCCATGGAACTGGTTCATACGGTAGCCATTGCCAATACCGATGGCCTGAATGTACGTCAGGAGCCCAATACCACCAGTGAGATCGTGACTCAGGTGGGACAGGGAGAAGAGATGGAGTATGTGGAGACCGGTTCCGACGGCTGGGTGAAGATTTCTATTGATGGCGAAGATGCTTATGTATCCCAAGATTATGTCACAGTGGAAGAAAAGCTGGATACCGCCATCACCATGACAGAGCTTCTCTACGGACAGGGGGTATCCGATGTCCGCGTAGATCTGGTAGAATATGCAAAACAGTTCATAGGTAACCCTTATGTCTGGGGAGGCACCAGCCTTACCAAGGGTGCGGACTGCTCCGGTTTCGTTCTCAGCGTATTCAAGAAATACGGCATTACCCTGAGCCATTCCTCCAGAGCACAGGCCAATGAGGGCACCAAGATCAGTGCATCCGAGCTAAAGCCCGGTGATCTGGTATTCTATGGTAACGGCAAGGGTAATATTAATCACGTAGCTATTTATATCGGTGGAGGACAGGTAATTCACGCCAGCAGCCCGAAGACCGGTATCAAGATCAGCAGCTATAAGTATCGTACACCTGTGAAATGTGTCCGTGTCATTCACGACTGATAAAAAGCATTGCTTTCGCAAAAGGGCGGGGCAATGCTTTTTTGCATTCGGAGACATGCGAGTGCCTTTTCTTTTACAATTGCGTTTCACGGGGAACTATGATACTATTTTTGTATATATCGGCGGTCCCTGAACGAAAAAAAGGGGCTTCGTACAGAGACGAAAATGGGTGAGGAATATGCGGAAAGTAGCTTTGATCACCGACGGCTGGAGAAGGTTGTTTACCTATGCCTGGCCGGCAGGTATTTTACAGAGAATAAAAGAAACGAACGAAGAGGTAAATCTATATATTTTCAATAGTACTGGCAACTGGAGCAGAGATGCTGGGTACAACAGGGCAGAATATAATATTTTTAACCTTCCGGATCTGTCAGAGTTCGACGGCATTATTCTGGAATTGAACAATATCAGCTCTCCGGCAGTGCTGGCGGAAGTGATCCACAAGGCGAAGCAGTCGCACCTTCCGGTAGTCTCTATTGCCAACGAGCTGGAAGATTTTTATTATGTGGGTATTGACAATTATTCTGCCATGAAGCAGGTGATCGCACATATGCATGAGGTGCATAACTGCAAAAAATTCTGGCTGCTGGTGGGGGCTGACAGCAATTATGAGAGCAGCTGCCGACTGCAGGGAATGCTTGACTATGCCAAAGAACACAAGATCAAAATAGATAAGAATGACATCTGGTACGGCTCTTTTGACTACAAGAGCGGATTGGAAGGCTACAGGCATCTGTGGGACACTCACAAAGAGCTGCCGGATGCTATTATCTGTATCAATGATAATGTGGCGGTAGCGGTATGCGAAGCGGCGGCCCAGATGGGATTTACAGCACCGAAGGACTTCCGTATCACAGGCTTTGACAACTTCGACAAGGCCGGATTTTACACGCCGAGTATTACCACTGTGGGACATATCAGAGAGGAAGCTGCATACAAGGGAATGGATATTCTCCTGAAAATCTGGGCAGGAGAAAGCGTCCCCCGGTATAACTTCACCAATACCGAGATGCTGTGGCAGGAGAGCTGTGGCTGCGGCAAAGGAAGCAGCAGGGATGCCAGAGCCCATCTGAAGGATCAGATCATGTACAGCGTGGAAAGTGAGGAATTCGACGAGGAAGTCCTGTCCATGGAGGCAGAGATGATGCAGTGCAATACCGTAGAGGAAATGATGTACTGCATTCCCCAGTGCATTCCGTCCCTGAAATGCGATGCCATGTATCTGGTGCTGGACGATCACCTCAATGCCTATAAAAAAGAAACGGAGAAGAGTATTCATCTGGATGCCACCCCTTCGGACGAGGGATTTTCCTTGCATGGTTATCCGAGACAGATGCAGATGACCTTTGCATACGAGAGGGACCAGAGACTGGATCTGGACAGACAGGAAGTGGATGGCATCTTCCCGACCTTCGATTATCCGAAGCCGGGACAGGACTTTTTGTTCCTGCCGTTACATTTCGGAGAGCGTACCGTTGGCTATGTAGCTATCCGTAATGCGGTATACCTGATGGAGAAACAGTACCTGTTCCAGATCATGAACGCACTGACCCGCTCCATGGAGAACCTTCACAAAAAAGAAATGTTGGCCTATATGAACCGCAAGCTGTCTTCCCTGTATATTATGGATACGCTGACAGGTATGTATAACCGTATGGGCTACCAACAGCTGGGAGAGGAGTCCTTCCGTATTTCCGGTCTGAACAAACGCAAACTTCTGATCTTGTTCGTGGATCTGGATCGTCTGAAATACATCAATGACACCTTCGGACACGAGTATGGGGATATGGCCATCTGCGCTGCAGCCAGAGCATTGATGCAGTGTAGCAGCCGGGACGCTGTGCCGGCCAGAACCGGCGGTGATGAATTCGTCCTGATCCAGAGTTACCAGTCCGATGAGGTTTCCAGAGAACTGGTGCTGCGCATCCGCAGAACACTGGAGGCGGAGGGAAAAGCCCAGAAGCTTCCGTTCCCGTTGTCCATGAGTATCGGAACTGTCGTGACGGATCCGGAATCCGCACTGTCTTTTGCAGATTATGTAAAAATTGCAGACAGCCGGATGTACGAGGAAAAGGTACAGAAGCGGGCCGCAAGAAAATAGAAAAATATATTTACAACCGATAGAAACTATGATATATTGAAATAGTATGATTAGCCGATGCCCAGATTACGGACACTCCGACCTTAGTCTTGGTATCTGGCGTTTAAAAAACAGGAGGAAAAAGAAATGATTTCTAAGGAAAAGAAAACAGCCATCATGAACGAGTATGCAAGAACCCCCGGTGACACCGGTTCACCTGAGGTACAGGTAGCAGTCCTGACCGCAAGAATCCAGGAGCTTACCGAGCATCTGAAGGAGAACCCCAAGGATCATCATTCTCGTCGTGGTATGCTGAAGATGGTAGGTCAGAGACGTGGTCTTCTGGAGTACCTGAAGAAGAAGGATATTGAGAGATATCGTGCATTAATCGAGAAGCTTGGCTTAAGAAAATAATGCTGACTGGTGAGCGGGGTCTGCCGATTACATCGGCGCTCCGCTTCTCTTGTTTCTCATTACATCCATATGCACGGTGAAAATCTAATTCACCGCGCCTGAAAAGGTAACACACGGGATGGAAGTGAGCCCCGAGACCGCTGAAAAGATTATGTTGCGGATCATGGGAGCGACATGGAATTTTCAGTAGTTTCGGTAATCCTCCAGCCCGTAGAATAATAATTCATATCGTAGCGTGGCACCAAAGATAACAGTCACAGTACGATGGATAGGAGGAATTTATGTATCAAAGTTACAAGATGGATCTTGCAGGCAGACCTCTGGTGGTTGATATCAACCGTGTAGGTAAGCAGGCAAACGGATGTGCATTCATGCACTATGGTGATACCACGGTTCTCTGTACCGCAACCGCTTCCGAGAAGCCCAGAGACGGTATCGATTTCTTCCCTCTGAGTGTAGAGTATGAAGAGAAGATGTACGCTGTGGGTAAGATCCCCGGCGGTTTCAACAAGAGAGAAGGAAAGGCAAGTGAGAATGCTATTCTGACCAGCCGTGTCATCGACAGACCCATGCGTCCCCTGTTCCCCAAGGATTACCGTAATGATGTAACCCTGAACAACATGGTAATGAGCGTGGATCCCGAGTGTCGTCCGGAGTTGGTGGCTATGATCGGTGCAGCTATCGCTACCTGCATTTCCGATATTCCTTTCGATGGCCCCTGCGCTATGACCCAGGTAGGCATGATCGATGGCGAGTTCATCATCAATCCCAGCCAGGAGCAGTGGAAGAAAGGTGATCTGAACCTGACCGTTGCTTCCACCAGAGAAAAGGTGATCATGATCGAGGCAGGAGCGAACGAGATTCCTGAAGCAACCATGATCGAAGCAATTTATAAGGCTCACGAAGTGAACCAGACCATCATTGCTTTCATCGACAAGATTGTAGCAGAAGTAGGCAAGAAGAAGCATGAGTACACCAGCTGTGCAGTGCCCGCTGAAATGTTCGAGGAGATGAAGAAGATCGTATCTCCCGCTGAGATGGAAGAAGCTGTATTCACCGATGATAAGCAGACCCGTGAGGAGAATATCCGTGTAATCACCGACAAGCTGACCGAGGCTTTCGCTGAGAACGAAGAGTGGCTGGCTATCTTAGGTGAGGCAGTATACCAGTATGAGAAGAAGACCGTTCGTAAGATGATCCTGAAAGATCACAAGCGTCCCGATGGACGTGCAATCACACAGATCCGTCCTCTGGCAGCAGAAGTAGACATCATCCCCCGTGTACATGGTTCCGCTATGTTCACCCGTGGACAGACCCAGATCTGTAACGTATGTACTCTGGCACCTCTGTCCGAGCAGCAGAAGATCGATGGCCTGGATGAGAACGAAGTAAGCAAGAGATATATGCATCACTATAACTTCCCTTCCTATTCCGTAGGTGAGACCAAGCCTTCCCGCGGACCCGGAAGACGTGAGATCGGTCACGGCGCTCTGGCTGAGAGAGCCCTGATCCCCGTACTGCCCAGTGAGGACGAGTTCCCTTATGCAATTCGTACCGTATCTGAGACTTTTGAATCCAACGGATCTACCTCAATGGCATCCACCTGTGCTTCCTGCATGTCCCTGATGGCAGCAGGCGTACCCATCAAGAAGATGGTAGCAGGTATTTCCTGTGGTCTGGTAACCGGCGAGACCGATGACGATTTCGTTCTGCTGACCGATATCCAGGGACTGGAAGACTTCTTCGGAGATATGGACTTTAAGGTAACCGGTACTACCGAAGGTATTACCGCGATCCAGATGGACATTAAGATCCACGGTCTGACCAGACCTATCGTAGAAGGCGCTATTGCAAGATGCCGTGATGCAAGACTGTTCATCATGGATACCTGCATGAAGCCCGCTATCTCTGCTCCCAGAACAGAGGTTGGCAAGTACGCTCCCAAGATCATCTCCATTCAGATCGATCCCGACAGAATCGGTGATGTAGTAGGACAGCGTGGTAAGACCATCAATGAGATCATTGCCCGTACCGGTGTGAAGATCGATATCACCGATGACGGTAAGGTATCTATCTGCGGTACTGACAAGGAAATGATGGATAAGGCTCTGGAGATGGTGAAGATCATCACCACCGATTTCGAAGAGGGCCAGATCTTCAAGGGTAAGGTAGTCAGCATCAAGGAGTTCGGTGCATTCATCGAGTTCGCACCCGGCAAGGAAGGCATGGTACACATCTCCAAGATCGCCAAGGAGAGAATCAACCGTGTAGAAGATGTTCTGACTCTGGGCGATGTAGTGACTGTAGTATGCCTGGGTAAGGATAAGATGGGCAGAATCAGCTTCTCCATGAAGGATGTAGCACAGCAGTAAGCTGTAAGAACGCAAGGCATAAGAATATAAGATATAAAATAAGAAAGGATCACTGCATAGTGTACTGTGCAGAGGTCCTTTTTTGTGTATACGATGAGCCAGGTACAGATTTGTGCTTGCACAAGAATCGGTATTTGGCAAATGTACACCATCGAGCTTTTAAGCGAGATGGTGTATAAAGTATATGAAACGGGCGGAAGACAGTCAGCCGGATCTGCTTGGAATGAGGCAGCAAGAAGTGACATTTGAAAAAGGGCACAAAAAAAGCACCTACATGACGGTATAGGCGCTTTTGTATGTCTTAAATTCTGTACCAGTGCAAGAAAAATTAAGCCATTCCGTTGACAGCTTTGCTCAGACGGGAAACCTTTCTTGCAGCGTTGTTCTTGTGGTAAACGCCCTTAGAAGTAGCCATCTCGATGGTCTTGGTAGCAGCGGTTAATTCAGCCTTAGCTGCTTCCTTGTCACCGGTCTCGATTGCAGCGTATACCTTCTTGATAGCGGTCTTAACGCCGGATCTGATAGCCTTGTTTCTGTCAGCTCTTGTGCGGGATACTAAAATTCTCTTTTTTGCAGATTTAATGTTAGCCAAGTCGTACACCTCCATAATGTATACAATAAAATTATAATTTACAAGAAATGTTTCACTTTAGCCAGACACGGAAGACTAACGTAAACATACTATTGTAGTTTAGACAATCTGGGAGCTTTTGTCAATACATATTTTGCGGATTTTTGTAAAAAATGTATTGATAAGAAAGGCAGACAGAGGGTGAAAAAATGGAAACTTTTCAGATCAGAACAGACCTGGCTCTGGAGGCAAGAGAAAGTGTCAATGAAGAGGAAAGCAAACTGCGGGGTGTGTCGGTGGACGAGCACTATGAGGAAGAGACGGATATCCGCATTACCAAGGTGACCATCGATACGAAAAATGCGGAAAAAACACTGGGAAAGCCCATGGGTGTCTATGTGACCATGGAGGCACCGGCCATGGTGGAACCGGATGACGATTACCACAGGGAGATCTCGGAGGCGTTAGCGGAGGAACTTTTGAAAATGATGCCCGGGGAAGCGGAGGAACTGTCGGTATTGATCGTGGGGCTGGGGAACCGGGAAGTGACGGCAGACGCTCTGGGACCGCAGGTGGTGGACAATCTGCTGATCACCAGACACGTGGTCAGAGCCTACGGCAAAGCAGCCTACAACTGTACCCGTATGAATCTGGTCAGTAGTATTGAGCCGGGGGTAATGGCGAAGACCGGTATGGAGACGGCAGAAATCATAAGCGGTGTGGTGAAGGAGACGCAACCGGATGTGTTGATCGTGGTGGATGCGCTGGCGGCCCGCAGCACCAGAAGATTGAACCGTACGATCCAGATCACCAATACCGGCATTCAGCCCGGCTCCGGCGTGGGCAATCACCGCAATGCCCTGACCGAAGAGACCCTGGGTGTACCGGTAATTGCCATCGGGATCCCCACGGTGGTGGATGCCGCCACGATTGTGGGAGATGCACTGGAGAAGCTGATGAGCGGGGAAAAGGAGTTCGATGCGGTCAAATATATGGGACAGCACCGCATGGCTTTTGCAGAACTGAACAATATGTATATGACCGGAAAGGATATCGATTCTGTGATCAAACGGGTCAGCTACACGGTCTCCGAGGGAATCAATATTGCCATGGAAAAAAACTGGGCGTAACTGCATATATATAGGGTAACAGTTCATGAGTTGAGCACCGGATTACGAGCAAAGGTAGTCACAAAGTGACGTAAGAGCAGGTCAAGGCGACTTTGCGACTGACGCGGGCTGAACTGTCGTAACAAAAAAAGTGCGGAAGGAGAGCGCGGACCGTGAAGAATCCGAAAAATACTGTCTGGCGGATCGCACTGTTTTTGCTGACAGTTGTCTGTGGGCTTTTGATGGCGGATCGGGGAGAAAATGAGTTTCCGGTATTTGCCTGTTCCGAAGCTTTGTCAGGAGAAAGCAGCAGTACCGGATTACTGCTGCAGCAGAATATGTGGGAAGTAGTACCGCTGTTAGGCTATGGTATTGTGGAGCAGCAGGGGACACAGAATCCGGAGGAGGATGAGACTACCTGCCGGACCCTGACCACCGAAGATCTGATCAGCGAAGAACTTCTCCTTCCGCAGCCGGAGGAAACGCAGCAGACGGCCCTTATCCCGGAGAGTGTGGAGGCAACAGCCGGGACTGCATTGAGCAATTTTCGTCCGGCGGTACAACAGGTGCAGATTGACCGCACACAGCTTGCGGATTATGAGACACTGGTACGGAATTTTTATGCCATAGATGCCAATACCATGGCAGGCAGTGATCAGTTATCCGTGGAAAAACTGCTGGGAATGGATATGACGTTGCCACAGGAAGGTGACGGACCACAGATCCTGATCTATCACACCCATTCCCAGGAGGCTTTTGCGGATTCGGTTCCGGGAGATGTGAACACCGGTATCGTGGGAGTGGGAGAGTGTCTGACCAAGATCCTGACAGAACAATATGGTTACCGGGTGCTGCACAATACCGGTCAATATGATGTGGAGACCAGAGACAATGCGTATTCCCGGGCACTTCCGGCAGTGGAACAGATCCTTGCGGAGAATCCCTCTATCCAGGTGATCATCGATCTGCACCGGGATGAGGTGGCGGAAGAGACAAAGCTGGTGACGGATATTCAAGGGAGACCCACGGCAAGATTTATGTTCTTTAACGGTCTGAGCAGGACCCGCAAGACGGGAGATATTGACTACCTGGCCAACGAGAACCAGGAGGCCAATCTGGCGTTTTCTTTTCAGATGCAGTTGAAGGCGGCGGAGTATTACCCGGGACTGACCCGCAGGATCTATCTGAAGGGCTACCGCTACAATATGCATCTGCGTCCCCGGACACTTCTGGTGGAACTGGGAGCCCAGAACAATACTGTGGAGGAGGCCATAAATGCCTGTGATCCTCTGGCACATATTCTGGATATGGTGCTTAAGGGAGAGTAGCGATACATAAAAGCAGGATAAGACAACGAATCGAAGTAAAATCATAGACAAGAATGCGGAATTTATGCTACAATCGTTAGATGCAAGAATATGTCAGGAAAGGACAGTAGTATGGCAGTAATAGATCAGAGCAAAATCCGCAATTTTTGTATTGTGGCACACATAGATCACGGCAAATCCACCCTGGCGGACCGCATCATTGAGAAGACCGGTCTGCTCACCAGCAGAGAGATGCAGGCACAGGTCCTGGACAATATGGACCTGGAGAGAGAGCGTGGCATTACCATCAAGGCACAGGCCGTGCGTACCGTATATAAAGCACAGGACGGAGAGGAATACATTTTCAACCTCATCGATACTCCGGGCCATGTGGATTTCAATTATGAGGTCAGCCGTTCTCTGGCGGCCTGCGACGGCGCCATTCTGGTGGTGGATGCAGCACAGGGCATTGAGGCACAGACACTGGCCAATGTCTATCTGGCACTGGATCATGATCTGGATGTTTTCCCGGTCATCAACAAGATCGATCTGCCCAGCGCAGATCCCCAGAGAGTCATTGAAGAGATCGAGGACGTCATCGGTATCGAGGCACAGGATGCTCCGCTGATCTCTGCGAAAAACGGCATCGGTATTGAGGAAGTCTTAGAGCAGATCGTGAAAAAGATCCCATCCCCCAAGGGGAATCCGGACAACCCTTTACAGGCACTGATCTTTGACTCTGTATATGATTCCTATAAGGGTGTTATCATTTTCTGCCGTGTCATGGAAGGCACAGTGAAAAAGGGTACCATGATCCGCATGATGGCTACCGGAGCGAAGGAAGAGGTCGTGGAGGTCGGTTATTTCGGAGCGGGACAGTTTATCCCCTGTGACGAGCTTTCTGCCGGAATGGTAGGCTACATCACGGCTTCCATCAAGAATGTAAAAGATACAGCAGTGGGTGATACCGTAACGGACGACAACAATCCCTGCGCAGAACCTCTGCCCGGTTATAAAAAGGTACAGTCCATGGTATATTGTGGATTATATCCCGCAGACGGTTCCAAGTACCCGGATCTGAGAGATGCGCTGGAGAAGTTACAGTTGAACGATGCGTCCCTGTTCTATGAACCGGAGACTTCTGTGGCACTGGGATTTGGCTTCCGGTGCGGATTTCTGGGACTGCTGCATCTGGAGATCATTCAGGAACGACTGGAGAGAGAGTACAATCTGGATCTGGTGACTACCGCCCCCGGCGTTGTCTATAAGGTGCATAAGACCAATGGGGAAGTAATTGAGTTGACCAATCCTTCCAATCTGCCGGATCCCTCCGAGATCGAATATATGGAAGAACCGGTGGTAAATGCAGAGATCATGGTGACTTCCGAATTTATCGGTTCCATCATGGAACTGTGTCAGGAGCGCCGCGGCAAATACCTCGGCATGGAATACATCGAGGGCACCAGAGCGTTGTTGAAATACGAACTGCCCCTGAACGAGATCATTTATGATTTCTTTGATGCTTTAAAATCCCGTTCCCGTGGTTATGCATCTTTTGATTACGATCTGAAGGGTTACGAGAGATCGAATCTGGTGAAGCTGGACATTCTGATCAACCGCGAGGAAGTGGATGCCCTGTCCTTCATCGTCTGTGCAGATTCCGCTTACGAGAGAGGACGTAGGATGTGTGAAAAGCTGAAGGACGAGATTCCCAGACATCTCTTCGAGATTCCTATCCAGGCAGCCATCGGCGGCAAGGTCATTGCCAGAGAAACGGTAAAGGCCATGCGTAAGGATGTGCTGGCGAAATGTTACGGCGGTGATATTACCCGTAAGAAGAAGCTGTTGGAGAAGCAGAAAGAGGGTAAAAAGCGTATGCGTCAGTTCGGCAATGTAGAGATCCCGCAGAAGGCATTTATGAGTGTTCTGAAGCTGGATGATAAAAACTGATGAAGTAATTGAAGGAGCAATATGAATAAAAAGGAACTGGAATTATACATTCATATTCCCTTTTGCGTAAGAAAGTGCAGCTATTGTGATTTCCTGTCTGCCCCTGCCACGGAGCAGACAAGGGAAGCCTATATGGCTGCACTTTTTGCAGAGATCGGGGGAAGAGCAAAAGATTACAGTGACCGTACCGTGACCAGTATATTTATCGGAGGAGGTACGCCGTCGTTGTTGTCCGGGGAACAGATCGGGCAGTTGATGGACCGTATCAGAGATCAGTTCGCAATGGCACAGGACGCGGAGATCACCATGGAGGTGAATCCGGGGACGGTCAGCGCAGAGAAACTTCGGAATTTTTACACGGCAGGAATCAACCGTCTCAGTATCGGTATGCAGTCTGCCCAGGCAGAAGAACTGAAAAATCTGGGCAGGATCCATGATTTTGAAGGTTTCTGCCAGGTGTACCGGGAGGCCGTGGAGGCAGGATTTACGAATATCAATGTGGATATCATGAGCGGACTGCCGGGACAGACGCTTGCAAGCTATCGGGACACGCTGGAAAAGGTGCTGCACTTAGAACCCATGCCGCAGCATATCTCTGCCTACAGCCTGATCGTGGAGGAGGGAACCCCTTTTGCGGCCATGGCAGAGAGGGGAGAATTGCCCTTGCCGGAGGAAGAGACGGAGCGTGCCATGTATGAGGAGACCATAGAGGTGCTGGCAAAGTATGGGTTCCATCGGTATGAGATTTCCAACTATGCCAGGGATGGTTATGAATGCAGACATAATGTGGGCTATTGGATCCGCAGGGATTACCTGGGATTCGGTATCGGTGCGGCATCCCTTATCGATAATGTGCGGTTTCAGAACGAAAAGAGTCTGGGAGCTTATCTGGCACATCCGCTAGAAAGCAGGGAAGAGGAGCAGACACTGACGGTACAGGACCGGATGGAGGAGACCATGTTTCTGGGACTGCGGCTGACAAGAGGAGTATCCTGTGTGGATTTTGCAGAACAATACGGCAGGACTGTGGAGGAAGTCTACGGAGAAGTGATCGCCCGGAATGTGGCGGATGGTCTTTTGACCGTTACGGAGAGGAAAGAGAACCAGAAAAAAGACCGGTTCCTGGCACTGACAAAGAGAGGGCTGGATCTGAGCAATTACGTGATGGCGCAGTTTTTATTCTGAGGAACGTGGGAGACTGACAGGCACTTGTGGACAGAAAATCACATAAACTATCATAAGCAACTGTCCACGGAGGGATTTTTTGAAGACCTTTCAGCAGCCATTAACCGCAGGAGAAGAAGCGTATTATATCCGCTTGCTCAGGGAAGGTACCGTGGAAGAATCCAGACAGGCCAGGGAGATCCTGGTGGAGAGGAATCTGCGCCTGGTGGCACACATTGCCAAAAAATACCAGAATGTTGAGGAGGACATGGAGGACCTGATCTCTATCGGATGTATCGGACTGATCAAAGCAGTGAATTCTTTTGACTCAGGAAAAGGAAGACTGGCTACCTATGCCTGCAGATGCATTGATAACGAACTTCTGATGATGCTGCGCAGCCGCAAAAAACTTTCCAGGGAAGTCTCCCTGTATGAACCTATCGGACAGGATAAGGAAGGAAATGCCATCCATCTGTTGGACGTGATCGAAGAGAAGCAAAAGGACGTGGTGGAGGATCTGGAGCTTGACAGAAATATCAGGCGCCTGTTCCTGGCTCTGGACCACTGTCTTACGGAGCGGGAGTATCGGATTGTGGTGATGCGCTATGGGATCCTGGGCTGTAAAGAACACACACAGCAGGAGGTGGGAGATGTTCTCGGAATTTCCAGAAGCTATGTCTCACGCATGGAAAAAAGAGCATTGCATAAGCTGGCGGAGGCTCTGCGTGAGGACTAAACATCACCTTGTCAATTAAGGAACACTGTGATATATTTATTTCTATAAGTGACTAAAGATAAGGGGGGGACAGGGATGCATTTTGTAAGAACGGAAGACTTGAAGACGGGAATGCGTCTGGCAAGACCTGTTTATAATAAGAAGAGTATTCTTTTGTTTGACAGAAATTCCCTTTTGTCATTACAGGCAATAGAAAGTATTCGTAATTTCGGATTGATCGGTGTCTATGTACTGGAACCGGCAGAACCGCTTCCACCCCTGACTCAGGAGGATCTGGAGTTCGAACGGTTTCAGATTCAGGCGGTCAGTGCCATCGAAGAGGAACAGGATCGTATCCTGAAGACCAGAAAGCAGAACCGTACCCAGTCCATCGCAGATATGGTCATCCGCAATTACGGACACTTGGATGAGAAAATCAATTTCTACCAGAATCTGAGAAGCCGGGAGGATTATTTCTCCAGACATTCCCTGAACGTGGCAATACTCTGTGCCATGGTTACCCATGTGATGAATATCAGACGGGAAGAACAGTATCATACCGTATGTGCTGCCATCCTTCACGATATGGGAAAAGTGAAAAAACATGATGCCGTGTATTACGGGGCACCTTATACCAGAGAGGATATGCTGCGGAACTGTGAGACGCAGGAAGAGGCCTACGGTATCATCGAGGAGGCTTTTGCTACCGACGGATCCGGCATCCGCAGGATCTGCCAACAGGCAGCCGGAAAACAGCTGGACCTGTTCCCGGAAGACGGAGAGAAGAGCAGGTATAAAATGCTGGCCGGAGCCAATGTATTGCTGGTGGCGAACCGTTATGATGAGATCACGGCCATGACATTACAGGGAACGGCACAGTCTGAGGTGAAGGCTCTTCAGGAACTTCTGGAGCACCCGGAGGTATATGATCCGGAGACGGTACGGGCATTGATCCGTTCCATCAATATCCTTCCGCCCGGTGCCAGCGTGGAACTCAGTACGGGAGAGAAAGCACTGGTATTGAATGAAAATGAAGAAAATGTACTGCGGCCGACAGTGGTAAGCTTCCGGGATAACAGTATCCTGGATCTGTCCCTTCCCGGGAATGAGGACATCCAGATCGTGGATGTCATGAAGACCATGGACAACCGGTACATATTCAATAAATAGTGAGGAGCAATTATGCCAACAATCGAAGAAATACTCAGAGCCGCCAAGGAAGCGGGAGCAAGTGATGTACATCTGACGGTAGGTATCCCACCCAAAATGCGTGTAAACGGCAATCTGATCACCATGGATTATCCCAGGATGCTTCCGGCAGACACGCTGGAAGTACTAGTCAATATCATGACGGAAGTGCAGAGAGAACGTTTTGAGGAACGGGGAGAATACGATATGTCTTTCTCTATTCCCAACTGCGGACGTTACCGTGTCAATGCCTACAAGCAGAGAGGTTCCGTGGCTCTGGCGTTCCGACTGGTAGGAACCGTGGTGCCTTCTCCGGAAGAGTTGGGTGTACCGGAATCCGTGGTGGAACTATATCAGCGCAAACGTGGTCTGGTACTGGTCACCGGACCTACCGGAAGCGGTAAATCCACGACGCTTGCCGCCATCATTGACAAGATCAACAACAACAGAGATGCCCATGTCATCACTCTGGAGGACCCTATCGAGTATCTGCATCAGCATAAGATGTCCATGGTCAACCAGCGTGAGATCGGCATAGATTCCAATAATTATGCCAATGCTTTAAGAGCGGCACTCCGTGAAGATCCCGATGTCATTCTGGTCGGAGAGATGCGTGACTTCGAGACCATCAGTGTAGCTATTACGGCAGCGGAGACCGGACATCTGGTATTGTCCACCCTGCACACGATCGGTGCAGCCAGCACCGTAGACCGTGTGATCGATGTCTTCCCACCACATCAGCAGCAACAGATCCGTGTCCAGCTGTCCAACACACTGGAAGCAGTCATATCCCAGCAGCTGATCCCGACAGCGGACGGCAAGCACCGTGTGGCAGCTTTTGAGGTCATGCATGCCAATCATGCGGTCCGCAACCTGATCCGTGAGGGCAAATCCCACCAGCTGGCCAGCGTCATGCAGACCAACCGGAAACTGGGTATGATCACCATGGATGAGGCTATTGTTCAGTTGTATTTTGAAGGCAAGATCGACAGGGAACATGCGATCCAGTTCGCTCAGGATCCCGACAGCATGGAAAATAAAATTTAAAGGAATGATCCGGAACCGGCTATATAGGAGCAGACCAGACGACGCAGCGGAAAGCGTACGGTTTTGTGAATCTGTAGTGAGGTTCCGGAGGATTTTTCACCAAAAGACGTTTTCATTTAAAATTTCTGATATTAATTCTAAGAAGATTTCGGTAGTTTCACTGCCCTTTTGCGGGCTCTTATGATTACCCATTGTATGAATTGTTTTGTTAAGTCTGATTATTTTTGTCAGATTCATTCGTTTTATCTGTTTCTGTTTTGTTTCACTGTTATTTCCATAATAAATAAAACATTTTAAAGGAGGTATTTTATGTTTACTACAGTTTGTTCGGCTGCAGTCTATGGTCTGCAGGCATATCTGGTCCGCGTGGAAGTGGATCTGGCAGGGGGACTACCATCGTTTCAGCTGGTGGGGTCGCTGGGGAGTGAGGTGAAGGAATCCCGGGAGAGGGTGAGTGTGGCCATGAAAAATTCCGGTTTCCAGATCCCACCGGCACATATCACAGTAAATCTGGCTCCGGCAGGTCGACGTAAAGATGGTACCGCCTTTGATCTGCCTATAGCTGTGGGACTTTTGCGGGATATGGAACTGGTACCGGAGAAAGCGCTGCAGGATACATTGTTTTTGGGAGAACTGGGCCTGAATGGGGAGATCAAGAAGGTGAAGGGTGTACTTCCCATTGTTCAGGAGGCGGCAAAAAGCGGTATCCTAAGGGTGGTTGTGCCCGGAGAAAATGCCATGGAGGCTGCGGTGATACCGGGGATCACGGTCTGGGGTGTGAACTGTCTGAACGATCTGCTGGCGGCACTGAATCATCCGGAGCTGGAAACTGAAAAAGTGTATCAGCCGAGGATCCGGGCGGAGGACTTGCTAAGGGAAGGAACCGGACAGGATACGGGAGATTTCCGGGAAGTGGCGGGACAGGAGAATGCTAAACGGGGTGCCGAGATTGCTGCGGCGGGATTCCACAATCTGTTGATGATAGGGCCGCCCGGGGTGGGAAAATCCATGGTTGCCGGGCGAATCCCCGGAATCCTGCCGCCTCTGACACTGAAAGAAAGTCTGGAGGTGACAGGAATCTTCAGTGTGGCGGGACTTCTGCCGCCGGGACAGGCACTGATCACAAGGAGGCCTTTTTATGCACCACACCATACTGTGACACAGGCAGCACTGATCGGCGGGGGAAGCGGCATCCCAAGACCTGGGATGGTATCGCTGGCCCATCGGGGTGTACTGTTCCTGGACGAGCTTCCGGAATTCCGGAAAAACGTGCTGGATGGCATGCGACAGCCTATGGAGGAGCGTAAAGTGCAGATCGCCAGAAGTGCCGGGATGGTCACTTATCCGTCGGACTTTATTCTGGTGGCGGCTATGAATCCCTGTCCCTGCGGGTATTATCCGGACCGGAATAAATGCCGCTGTACCCAGCCCCAGATCGAGAAATATCTGGGAAAGATATCGGGACCGATTTTAGACCGGATTGATCTGTGTGTGGAACTGCATCCCGTGGATATTCTGCATCTGCAGAAAACGAAAACGGAAAAAAGCAGTGAAGATATGAAGCGGCAGATCCGGCATGCAAGAGAACGGCAGGCGGAGCGTTTTGCAGGAACGGATTGCCGTTTCAATGGGGACATCCGGTCTGCACAGGTGGAAGAATATTGCCCGTTGGGAGAGGAGGGTCAGAAAGTCATGGAACAGCTGTATCGTACGCTGCAGCTCAGTGCCAGAGTTTATCACCGGATTCTCAAAACGGCCCGAACCATAGCTGATTTGGAGGACCGGGAAGAGATCACGGGGGAACATTTGCTGGAGGCGGCGTGTTATCGCCCTTCGGAGACGTATTGGAATTAATTGTGTGCCGGAACCGGGTACATTAAGTGCCCGGCAAGAAAAAGGGGCCGGTACGAAAATAACGGAAAACGTGCGGGCTGTGTGAAAACAGGGAAAGGGACAGGTATGTTTATGGCGGAGGAAGAGAGAAAATATGCATATTTTTTGTGCAGCACCTATACAATCGGAGGCGTGCGGGCAGAACGGCTGCTTGCACGCTTCGGGTCACCCCGGGCGGTATATGAGGCGGAGGCAGAGGAATGGAGGGAGTGCGTGGGCAATTCTGCGGCGGAAGCCTTGGAACGGCAGAAGAAAAGCGGAGAGTGGGAACGGGAATATGGACAGCTTTCGGAACAACAGATCCACTTTCTTTTGCGGGAGGAGAAAGGATTTCCCGGGAAACTGGCAGAAATTCCGGATCCGCCTTACGGCATTTTTTACCGGGGAAAACTGCCGGATGAGAACGAACCGGCGGTGGCGGTCATCGGTGCCAGAGAGTGTTCGGAATACGGCAGATATGTGGCCGAGGAACTGGGACAGTATCTGGGAAGAGCGGGAATACAGGTCATCAGCGGAATGGCCCGGGGGATTGACGGGATCAGCCAGCAGGCAGCGTTATCTGCGGGAGGAACTTCCTATGGTGTGCTGGGATGCGGAGTGGATATCTGTTATCCCGCACAGAATCGAAGATTGTATGAAGAACTGTTGGAAAAAGGGGGATTGCTCTCCACCTATGCGCCGGGAACAAAGCCGCTGCCCCAGTATTTTCCACCAAGAAACCGTATTGTCAGCGGACTGTCGGATGCTCTGATCGTCATTGAGGCCAGACAGAAGAGCGGGACGTTGATCACGGTGGATATGGCACTGGAACAGGGCAGGGACGTCTATGTGGTGCCGGGCAGGCTTACGGACAGGCTCAGCGACGGCTGCAATCATCTGCTGACGCAGGGAGCGGGAGTGTTTTTATCTCCGGAGAGTTTTGCAGAGGATTTTTTGCGGAGCTGGGAGGAAAAACAGGGACTTTCCGCAGATGGCTCCGGAGGAAAGAACAGGCGGAAAAATAATAGGGAAACCGGCAGAAATATGGCAAAAGTAAAATTGCCCAAAGAATCCCTGCAAAAGATCTTGGAATGTCTGGAACCTGTGCCAAAGACATCGGAGACGCTGTTGCAGGAACTTTGGGAGAAGGGAGAATATACGGACATTTCCGCACTGAACCGGGCACTGATGGAACTGGAACTTTTGGGATATGCCAGACAGAACAGTCCGGGACATTTCAGCACTTCTGCGAATTGACAAGGCTTTCGGAAAAGGGGTATAGTAATAGACATATGAGAACGACGAGAAAGGTCAGGTGCCCTTATGAACGATAAAGATACTTACAGAATGCATACCAAAGTAATACAGATCGGAGACCGGAAGATCGGCGGCGGCAATCCTATCGCCATCCAGTCCATGACCAATACGAAGACCGAGGATGTGAAGGCAACCGTAGAGCAGATCCTGCGTCTGGAGAGGGCAGGCTGTGAGATCATCCGCTGCACAGTACCGACGCTGGAGGCGGCAGCAGCTATCCGGGAGATCAAGAAGCAGATCCACATTCCTTTAGTGGCGGATATCCATTTTGACTACCGTATGGCACTGGCAGCCATTGAGAACGGTGCCGACAAGATCCGCATCAATCCTGGGAATATCGGAAATCCGGAGCGGGTAAAGGCTGTGGTAGATGCAGCAAAAGAGAGGAATATCCCGATCCGTGTGGGAGTGAACAGCGGTTCCCTGGAGAAGCCGCTGGTGGAAAAATACGGTGGAGTGACTGCGGAAGGTATTGTGGAGAGCGCACTGGACAAGGTACACATGATCGAAGATCTGGGATATGACAATCTGGTCATCAGTATCAAATCTTCGGATGTGCTGATGTGCGTGAAAGCCCATGAACTGCTGGCAGGCCGTACGGTGTACCCTCTGCATGTGGGCATTACCGAATCCGGTACTGTGAACAGTGGTAATATCAAGTCAGCCATCGGTCTGTCCCTGATCTTAAGCCAGGGCATCGGTGACACCATCCGGGTATCCCTGACAGGAGATCCCGTAGAGGAGATCAAATCCGCAAAGCTGATCCTGCGTACATTAGGATTGCGCAAGGGCGGCATTGAGGTCGTATCCTGTCCCACCTGTGGAAGAACCCAGATCAATCTGATCGATCTGGCCACTAAAGTGGAGAAAATGGTAGAGGATTACCCGCTGGATATCAAAGTGGCTGTCATGGGCTGCGTGGTAAACGGCCCCGGAGAAGCAAAAGAAGCGGATCTGGGAGTTGCGGGCGGTATCGGAGAAGGTCTGCTGATCAAGCATGGCGAGATCGTAAAAAAGCTTCCGGAGGATCAGCTGCTCCCCGCCTTGAAAGAGGAATTGGATCATTGGAGTTAAAATAAATGAGTAAACCGTTTTTTGAGGTATTTCCTTCGTTACAGTTGAATACGGACATTCGTGACCTGATGGGGCAGACAGAAGTGGAGAGAGTCTCGGCGACAAAACGCAGAGACTTTCTTCGGGTGTACTTAAAAAGTACCCGCCTGATCCAGAAAGCGGACATCTGGACCACGGAACAGGAGATCAAGAAGCAGCTGTTCCCTCAGGCCAACCTGACAGTGAAAATATACGAAAAGTTCGAATTGTCTTCCCAGTACAATCCGGAAAAGCTGATGGATATTTATAAGGAAAGTATTCTGGAGGAATTCCGGGAGTACAGCCATATCCAGTATAATGCCCTGAAGACGGCGAAAATCGAGTATCCTTCGGAAAATGAAATGCTTTTAACGCTGGAAGATACGGTATTAAATCACAGTATGGAAGGGGAGATCCTGCAGATTCTGGAGAAGATCCTGGTGGAACGTTGTGGATTCTCCGTGAAGATCCATACGGTTTATGTGGAAAAAGAGACCGGGCGTTTCCAGGAGGAAGAGGAAGCAAAGATCCGTCTGAAGGTGGATGCCATTTACAGTCGTACGAAAGGCAGAAGAGAAGAAGGAGAGCAGACTGCATCGGCGGAAGGAAGCGGGCAAAGTACAGCACAGGATCCGGAAACCGGCAAGGCTGCAGAGACCGCACAAAAGCCGAAGACCGAGAATGCCGGTGGCGTGACCAAGAGCTTTCAGGGTGGCAGCCGCGGTGAATTCAAGCGTGGAGAATTCAAAAAGGGCGAGTTTCGTAAGAGTGGTAACTTTGAAAAAGGTGCGTTGAAGAGATCAGACAATCCGGATGTCATCTACGGGCGTGATTTCGAAGAAGAGGCCATGAAGATTGAGGAACTCATCGGAGAGATGGGTGAGGTGGTCATCCGCGGTAAGGTACTGTCCGTGGATACCCGTGACATCAAGAACGAGAAGACGATTATTATTTTCAATATCTCTGATTTTACCGATACCATGACCATCAAGATGTTCGTGCGTACCGAGCAGGTGAAGGAAGTGACCGGGGACATCAAGCCGGGAGCTTTCTTAAAGGTCAAGGGAATCTGTATGATGGATAAGTTCGACCACGAGCTGGCCATCGGTTCCATTGCGGGAATCAAGAAGATCCCTGATTTTACCAATACGAGAATGGATACCTCCGCCAGAAAGCGTGTGGAGCTGCACTGTCATACAAAGATGAGTGATATGGACGGTGTCTCCGAGGCCAAGGACATTGTAAAGCGCGCCTACAAATGGGGACATCGGGCCATTGCCATCACGGATCACGGTGTGGTACAGAGTTTTACCGATGCAAACCATGTCTGGGATGACCTGTGGAAAGCGGAAAAAGGCAAGCGGAAAGAAGCCGGAGACGAGAATCCGGACAAGCAGGATTTTTTCAAGATCATTTACGGTGTGGAAGCCTATCTGGTGGATGATCTGAAAGAGATAGTGACGAATGATAAGGGACAGAGTCTGCATGAGGATTATGTGGTATTCGATATCGAGACCACGGGATTTTCCCCGGTCAACAACCGCATTATCGAGATCGGTGCGGTAAAGGTATCCGGTGGAGAGATCGTGGATCGTTTTTCCACCTTTGTCAATCCGGATGTGCCCATTCCCTTCGAGATCGAAAAGCTGACCAGTATCCGGGATGAGGATGTCATGGATTCCCCTCAGATCGACGTGATCCTGCCGCAGTTTCTGCAGTTCTGTGAAGGCTGTATCATGGTGGCTCACAATGCCAGCTTTGATATGAGTTTCATTATGGAGAATTGCAGAAGACTGGGCTATCCGCAGGAGTTTACCTATGTGGATACCGTGGGCATTTCCAGAGTACTTTTGAAGAACCAGTCGAAGCATACGCTGGATGCGGTGGCCAAGACCCTGGGGATTTCCCTGGAGAATCATCACAGAGCCGTGGATGATGCGGAGTGCACGGCCCATATTTTCGTGAAATTTATAAAAATGCTGGAAGAGCAGGACATTCATAATCTGACGGAAGTCAATGCACTGGGAGCTTCCAGTGTGGATGCCGTGAAGAAGATGCCCTCTTACCATGCCATTATTCTGGCGAAAAATGATCTGGGGCGTATCAACCTGTATCGTCTGGTGTCCCAGTCGCATCTGACCTATTTTAACAAACATCCCCGGATTCCCAAGAGTCTGGTGATGAAGTACAGAGAAGGACTGATACTGGGAAGTGCCTGCGAGGCGGGAGAACTGTACCGGGCACTGTTGGACGGACAGTCGGATGCCCAGATTGCCAGACTGGTGAAATTCTATGACTATCTGGAGATCCAGCCCTGTGGCAACAACAAATTCATGATCACTTCGGAACGTGTACGGAATGTAAATTCCATTGAGGATATTCAGAATATCAACCGGAAGATCGTGTCCCTGGGAGAACAGTTCCACAAGCCGGTAGTGGCTACCTGTGATGTGCATTTCCTGGATCCAGAGGATGAGGTCTACCGCCGTATCATCATGGCGGGACGAGGATTCGATGATGCGGATGATCAGGCACCATTGTATTTACATACCACGGAAGAGATGCTGGAAGAATTCTCTTATCTGGGAAGTGATAAGGCGGAAGAAATCGTTATTACCAATACCAATATGATTGCAGACATGATCGAGACTATTGCACCGGTGCGCCCGGACAAATGTCCTCCGGTCATTCCCGACAGTGATAAGACACTGACGGAGATCTGTTATAACAGAGCCCATGAAATTTACGGACCAGATCTGCCTCAGATCGTAGAGGCAAGACTGGAGAAGGAATTGAACTCCATTATCAAGAACGGATTTGCCGTAATGTACATCATTGCGCAGAAGCTGGTATGGAAGTCGGTGGAGGATGGATACCTGGTAGGCTCCCGTGGATCCGTAGGAAGCTCCTTTGTGGCGACCATGGCGGGAATCACGGAGGTCAACCCCTTGAGCCCCCATTATTATTGCAGCAAATGCCATTATGTGGACTTTGACAGTGATGAGGTTAAGGCCTATGCCGGTAAGGCGGGAATCGATATGCCGGACAAGGTATGTCCGGTGTGCGGAGAAAAGCTTCACAAGGACGGATTTGATATTCCTTTTGAGACGTTCCTGGGATTCAAGGGAGACAAGGAGCCGGATATCGACCTGAATTTCTCCGGTGAGTACCAGTCCAAGGCGCATAAATATACTGAGGTTATCTTCGGCGCGGGACAGACCTTCCGTGCCGGAACCATTGCAACCCTGGCGGATAAGACGGCCTTCGGTTACGTGAAGAATTATTTTGAAGAACGTGGCATTCACAAGCGGACCAGTGAGATTGACCGTATTGCTTCCGGATGTACCGGAGTACGACGCAGTACCGGTCAGCATCCCGGCGGAATCGTCGTACTGCCCTTAGGACAGGATATCAACTCCTTCACCCCGGTGCAGCATCCCGCAAATGATATGACTACGGATACCATAACCACACACTTTGATTACCATTCCATTGACCATAACCTGTTGAAGCTGGATATTCTGGGACACGATGATCCTACCATGATCCGTATGCTTCAGGACCTGACAGGGAGAGATCCTCTGACGATTCCCTTAGACGGACAGGATGTCATGAGTCTGTTCCAGAATACGGATGCGCTGGGCATTACTCCGGAGCAGATCGGCGGAACAAAGCTGGGGGCATTGGGTATCCCGGAGTTTGGTACCGATTTCGCCATGCAGATGGTTATCGATGCCAAGCCCAAGGCATTTTCCGATCTGGTGCGTATTTCCGGCCTGTCCCACGGTACCAACGTATGGCTGGGAAATGCACAGGATCTGATCATGAGCGGCGTGGCAACGATTTCCACCGCCATCTGTACCCGTGACGATATCATGCTGTATCTGATCCAGATGGGTGTGGAATCGGAGAAGTCCTTCAAGATCATGGAGGCCGTGCGTAAAGGCATGGTGGCGAAGGGCAGATGCGCCATGTGGGAAGAGTGGAAAGAAGACATGCTGGCCCACAATGTACCCCAGTGGTATATTGAATCCTGTCAGAAGATCGAGTACATGTTCCCGAAGGCCCATGCGGCGGCATACGTTATGATGGCATGGCGTATTGCATATTGTAAGATCCATTATCCGTTAGCCTATTACGGAGCGTTTTTCAGTATTCGTGCCAAGGCATTTTCTTATGAAATTATGTGTCAGGGACAGAAGCACTTGGAGAGCGTTATGGTGGATTACAAAAAGCGACAGGATACGCTTTCCAATAAGGAGAAGGATGCCATGGGTGATATGCGTATCGTGCAGGAAATGTATGCACGAGGCTTTGAATTCGAACCAATTGATATCTTTAGAGCCCAGTCCAGATCCTTCCAGATCGTGGATGGCAAATTAATGCCTTCCTTAAACAGTATCGACGGACTGGGAGAGAAGGCGGCGGATGCCATCGTGGAAGCGGCAAAAGACGGCCCCTTCCTGTCTAAAGATGATTTCCGCCAGAGAACCAAAGTCTCCAAGACCATCATCGACCTGATGGATTCCCTGGGATTATTGGGCGACCTCCCGGAGTCCAATCAGATCAGTATATTTGACCTGGTGTAACAGCTCAGCCATGGGACAGCCGAAACGGGGGCGTGGGTGCTTGCACACAAAGCACCGTTTTGGCTAGCCCATGAGCGGAGCGCCCAATCCATGAAGCAAAAGATGAGCCGCGCAAGCGGCGTCGACTGCGTAGCAGACGCTTTTGCGAATGGCCGTGGGCTGAGCTGTAGTCCGGCCAGCCGCTTTTATGAATTGGCCGTGGGCTGAGCTGTAGTCCGGCCAGCCGCTTTTGCGAATGGCCGTGGGCTGAGCTGGTCTAAAAATTTTTAAAAAAAGTGCTTGCATTTTTTCGACAACTCGATTATACTATGCAAGTACTGTTTTTGTGGCTGATTGGTCAAGCGGTTAAGACGTCGCCCTCTCACGGCGAAAACAGGGGTTCGATTCCCCTATCAGCTGCTCTTTGAAAATTGTAGAAATTTTTCAAAAAATACTTGCAATTTTCAAAAGAATGTATTATACTGAACAAGGTTCGTAAGTAACCTATGGCTGATTGGTCAAGCGGTTAAGACGTCGCCCTCTCACGGCGAAAACAGGGGTTCGATTCCCCTATCAGCTGCTTATTCTTTAATAGAATAGCCCAACCCTGAAAAGTGTCGGAAAGCATAGAAAATTGCTTTTTGGCTCTTTTTTTATACTGTCTGGGGCTGGGCAAATGAAAAATCTTCTTGCCATTCCCATTTTTTTGTTGTATAGTGGTTCACGATTACTCAAAGCAGGGGAAAATACGGCAAAGAGGCGGGAACCGGATGCCGTAGGTCCGTAGACAGACGGATAGATGGGAGTGCATATGGCAAAATATTTAGTAATTGTAGAGTCACCGGCCAAGGTGAAGACAATCAAAAAGTTTTTGGGAGCAAATTATGAAGTTATGGCCAGCCAGGGGCATGTGAGAGACCTGCCCAAGAGTCAGCTGGGGTTTGATCCGGAACATGATTATGAACCGAAATATATTACCATCCGCGGAAAGGGAGACCTTCTTGCTTCTTTGCGCAAAGAAGTAAAAAAGGCAGATAAGATTTATCTCGCAACCGACCCGGACCGTGAAGGAGAAGCTATTTCCTGGCATCTGTATTATGCCTTGAAACTGGAAAACAAAAAAGTATATCGTATTACCTTCAATGAGATCACCAAGAATGCGGTAAAGGAATCTCTGAAAAACGCCAGGGAGATCGATATGAATCTGGTGGATGCCCAGCAGGCAAGACGTATGCTGGACCGCATGGTGGGCTATCGGATCTCCCCACTTCTGTGGGCAAAGATCAAGAGAGGCTTAAGTGCCGGCCGTGTACAGTCTGTGGCACTCCGTATCATTTGTGACAGAGAGGACGAGATCAACGCATTTATTCCGGAAGAGTATTGGTCTCTGGATGTGAATCTGAAAGTAAAAGGCGAGAAGAAGCCTATTTGTGCAAAATATTACGGTACCACCGAAAAAAAACAGGGAATTACCAGCAAGGAACAGGCAGACAGCATTATGGATTCCCTGAATGGCGCAAAATTCGAAGTAAAAGAAGTGCGTCACGGCGAACGTGTGAAAAAAGCGCCGCTTCCCTTTACGACTTCCACATTGCAGCAGGAAGCCAGCAAGGTATTAAATTTCTCTACCCAGAAGACTATGCGTCTGGCACAGCAGTTATATGAAGGTGTGGATATCAAGGGAGAGGGCACTGTTGGTCTGATCACCTACCTGCGTACCGATTCTACCCGTGTATCCGAAGAGGCGGAGACACAGGCAGCGGAATTTATTGATATTCATTACGGTGAAAAATACAAGACCGCTGCAGCAACGGAGAAGAAGAACAGCCAGAAGATTCAGGATGCCCACGAAGCTATCCGTCCCACGGATCTGAACCGGATGCCTATTGCTATCAAGGAGCAGCTTCCCAGAGATCTGTTCCGTCTGTATCAGCTGATTTGGAAACGATTTGTGGCAAGCCGCATGAGTGCTGCACAGTATGATACCACTTCTGTGAAGATTCAGGCAAAGGACCAGATTTTTACTCTGGCAGCTTCCAGAATGCGTTTTGATGGATTCATGAGTGTCTACACCCAGGAAGATGATAAGGAAGAAGAAAATGTGCTCGGCGGTAATCTGGACGAGAACAGCGTGCTGGAATTCCAGAGCTTTGATCCGAAACAGCATTTTACCCAGCCCCCTGCACATTACACCGAAGCCAGTCTGGTGCGTGCCATGGAAGAACTGGGCATCGGACGTCCCAGTACCTATGCGCCTACCATTACCACCATCCTTGCCAGGAGATATATTGCCAAGGAGAACCGCAATCTCTACGTTACGGAACTGGGGGAAGTGGTCAACAATATGATGAAGGAAGCATTCCCCTCCATCGTGGATGTGAATTTCACGGCCAACATGGAAGCTCTGCTGGATGGTGTGGAAGAAGGCACGGTAAAATGGAAGACCATCGTGTCCAATTTCTATCCTGATCTGGATGAAGCAGTAAAAAAAGCGGAGAAGGACCTGGCAGAGGTGACCATTGCGGACGAGGAATCCGATGAGGTCTGTGAACTGTGCGGCAGACGAATGGTGATCAAATACGGACCCCACGGCAGATTCCTGGCATGTCCTGGATTCCCGGAATGCCGTAATACCAAGCCTTATTTTGAAAAGATCGGTGTAGCCTGCCCCAAGTGTGGCAAGGATATTGTCATGAAAAAGACCAAAAAAGGCAGAAAATATTATGGCTGTATCGATAATCCGGAGTGTGATTTCATGGTATGGCAGAAGCCTTCGGGAGAGAAGTGTCCCCGCTGTGGCAAGCTGCTGCTGGAAAAAGGCAACAAACTGGTCTGCATGGACGAACAGTGCGGCTATGTGAAAAATAAACCGACGGAAGAGAAGTAGTTTTATATACTGTCAGAATTTTCTCATAAATTAACGCTATTTTCATTGTAATCTGAAATTACATGTGCTACAATGTGCATAACATCTGGTAGTTTCTTAGTATGTGTAGACGGAGGGAAATAGATGAGTAGCGTACAACTGTTGGACAAAACACGTAAAATCGGGAAATTGTTACACAACAATAACTCCAGCAAAGTGGTATTCAGCGACATCTGTAAGGTGATGCGGGAAATTCTGAATTCCAATGTACTGGTGATCAGCCGGAAAGGAAAGGTCCTCGGCGTAGGAAAATCCGATGGAATTGAGCCGATCACAGAACTGCTGGATGACAATATCGGTGGATTTATTGATCCGATGTTAAACGAGAGACTGCTGGGCGTATTATCCACGAAAGAGAACGTCAACCTGGAGACTCTTGGCTTTGAAAATACCGATACGAGAAAATTTCAGGCGATCATCACTCCGATCGAGATTGCCGGAGAGCGTTTGGGAACCCTCTTCATTTACAAATGCAATGAACAGTATGATATTGATGATATTATCCTTTGCGAATATGGTACCACAGTGGTGGGACTGGAAATGTTGCGGGCTGTGAATGAAGAGAGTGCGGAGGAGAGCCGTAAGGTGGCTGTCGTAAAATCTGCAGTCAGCACTCTTTCTTTCTCAGAGATGGAAGCCATCACCCATATTTTCGACGAACTGAACGGCATGGAGGGAATCCTGGTGGCCAGCAAGATCGCCGACAGAGTCGGTATCACCAGATCTGTGATCGTCAATGCCCTGCGGAAGTTCGAAAGTGCCGGTGTGATTGAATCCCGTTCCTCCGGTATGAAAGGAACCTATATTAAAGTTTTGAATGATGCCGTATTCGATGAGATCGAGGAACTGAAGCGTCAGAACGGCAGAAATTAAATGAAAAATGTAAGAATTTGCAAGAATAAGAAAAATTTAGGAAGAAGAGACTATTGCGAAAAATAGTCTTTTTTCTTTATATTTATTCTGTGTGAGTTTATTTTACTATTGTGTTTTTGTCGAAATACTTTATAATAAAATAAAATGGGTATATGGTAGAAAGCGGTTTTTGGGTGCTCTTGTCAGAAGACCGCGGAATGTGAGGTAATATGATACAGACAAACGCATTTGATTATATCAATGTTCTGGACCGGGCAGCGGACGCAGCCTGGCAGCGGAACGAAGCCATTTCCAATAATATCGCCAATGTGGATACTCCGGGCTACAAGAGGCAGGATGTGGCTTTCGAATCGGTATTGCAGCAGGCTCTTGGCAATAACAGATATGAGTCCATGGATGATAAGGTGGCCAATGTGGATCTGAGCCGACTGCGGGGCAGGGCTTACTTGGACTATGCCAATTATTCCTATCGCCTGGATGGCAATAACGTGGATATTGAAAATGAAAATGTAATGCTGGCGGAGAACCAGCTGAAATACCAGGGACTGATCAGCAGCATTAATCAGGAATTTACTAATTTAAAGACAGTGATGAAGTGAGGAATTAGCGTATGAGTATGTTTTCAGCATTTGATGTTACGGCATCGGGACTTACTGCCCAGAGACTTCGTATGGACGTGATCTCCGAAAACGTTGCCAATGCCAATACTACAAGAACCGAGGATGGCACCCCCTATCGCCGCAAAATCGTTACTTTCCAGCAGAAGGGGCAGCAGCAGACTTTCAGTCAGGTGCTGCACAATGTGAGTAGCAGTTATACCGGCAGCGGCGTGAAGGTAAGCCAGATCTTTGAAGATACTACTACGGAGATGAATATGGTATACGATCCTTCCCATCCCGATGCGGATGAGAACGGCTATGTGACATATCCGAATGTAAATATTGTTCAGGAAATGACGGATCTGATCGATGCCAGCAGATCCTATGAAGCCAATTCCACGGCATTTGGCGCCAGCAAGTCCATGGCATTAAAAGGACTGGAGATCGGTCAGTAAGCTGACGGTTCTTTATTACCGGGCTCCGGATAGCGGCGCCGGAATATATGTGAGGAAGGACATGGTTTATTAAAATGGATATTTCAGCAATTACAGCTTTGAACAGTGTAAACGGTACTGCCACAGTATCTCCCACTTCTCTGACCGGAATGCTGGCGGAGAAGGAGAAAAAGGCAGAAGGCACTATGTTCGAAACTTTTCTGAATACAGCAATCGACAATGTGAAGATCACCAACAGTTATCTCTCGGATGCCGAGAATGAGAAGATACGATTTGCATTGGGTGAGACCGACAACACCCACGACCTTACTATTGCTATGGATAAGGCTTCGACTGCATTGCAGTATACCGTAGCCATCCGCGATAAGGTGATGGAAGCATACAAGGAACTGATGCAGATCCAGATCTAAAGAAGTATTTTTATTCTTGACGTAAGAGGAGAGAGCTGCAATGGCAGACAAATTAAAAGAAATACCTGCAAAAATACTGGAATGGTGGAACAAATTCACCACCAGGCAGAAGAGCATCATCATTGGAGCGGCGGCGGTTGTGATATTTGCATTTGCAATCATCATGTACGTTATGAGTAAGCCCCAGTATGTACGGCTGATCACCTGTGAGACAACATCACAGGCTTCGGAGATCATAGATACTCTGGACAGTGCGGGAATTGCACATAAAGAATCCAATGACGGACTGAAGATCGATGTAGAGAGCAGCCAACAGAGTGCGGCAAACTTGGCACTGGGTTCCGCAGGATATGTACCAGATGCGTTAGATTTGAATGATTATCTGGGCGGTAGTATGTCTACGACCGCCACTGACAAAGAGAGACTTTACAATTCCTATCTGGAAAAATACATAACACAGACCATAGAAGCACAGAGCGCAGTAAAATCAGCCAAGGTACATCTGAGTTTCCCGAAAGATAACGGAACTCTGGCAGCACAGAAGGAAGAGGCGTCTGCCTTCATCCAACTGGAACTGGACGGCACCTTTACCTCCGCCAATGCTGCGGCACTGGCAAAATGTGTGGCTACCTGGCTGCGCAACGATACTACGGCGAATATCACTATTATGGATACAGATTCCAACCTGCTGTTTGCAGGTGGAGATGATTATTCTACCGCAGGAATTGCTAATTCTATGCAGGAGCTGCAGAATCAGGCGGAATCCATGATCGCCAATCAGGTCAAGAAGGTACTGCTGGGAACAAAACAGTATAATGATGCGGCCGTTACCAGCCACCTGAGCATGGATTTCTCTGATTATAAGGAGACCGTAAAAGAGTATTATGCAAACTCCGGCAGAGATGAAGGTATGCTTTCCCATGAGGAGACTTATGAGAGCGAGAATACCAATGACGGCGGCGGTGTACCGGGGACAACTTCCAACGGGGAGAGCGGAAATACTACCTATGTATCTCCGGACAGCAGCAACAGTTCTTCCTCTACTTCCGAAACCAGCCGGGATTATCTGCCGAATGAGTCTATTAAGGATACTGTGACACCGGCAGGAGGAATCAACTACACTAATTCCTCCATATCTATTGCAGCAATTACTTATAAAGAAATTCATTATGAGGATGTAAAACGACAGGGGCTTCTGGATGGCACTACCTGGGATGAATACAAATCCCAGAACAGCGCAGATACCAAGATGACAGTTGATCAGGATATGTACAGCCTGGTAGCCAATGCCACCGGTATCAATGAGAGTAATATTACGATTATTGCTTACGAAAGTCCTATTTTTTACGATAAGGAAAGCAGCCCGGTTACGGCACAGAATGTGTTGAGCGTGCTTATGCTGCTGTTGATCCTGGGACTGTTGGCATTTGTGATATTGCACAGTATGCGTACCAGACAGGCGGTACAGCAGGAGGAAGAGGTATCTGTGGAGAATATGCTGCAGTCTACCCCTGAAGCAGAGCTGGAAGATATTGATGTGGAATCTAAGTCTGAGACACGTAAGATGATTGAAAAATTCGTAGATGAGAATCCGGAATCCGCAGCGGCATTGTTGCGTAACTGGCTGAACGAGGACTGGAACTAAGAAACGGAGTAACTATGGCAAGGACAAAAGCAGAAGGTGGAATATCGGGACTGCAGAAAGCTGCAATCCTCCTGATCTCTCTGGGACCGGAGAGATCCGCCGGAATTTTTAAACACTTAAAAGAAGAAGAAATCGAAGAACTGACCCTGGAAATCGCCAATACCAGAAGTGTGACTCCTCAGGTCAAAGAAGAAGTGATCAACGAATTTTACGAAGTGTGTCTGGCACAGCAGTATATTGCCGAGGGTGGTATCAACTACGCAAAGGAACTGCTGGAAAAGGCACTGGGTTCCGACAAGGCTATGGATGTCATCGGCAAGCTGACTGCATCTTTACAGGTAAGGCCCTTCGAGTTTGTGCGTAAGACGGATGCCAGCCAGCTGATCAACTTCATTCAGGACGAGCATCCGCAGACCATTGCTCTGATTCTGTCTTATCTGTCACCCAGCCAGGCGGCGTTGATCATTTCCGCATTGCCACCCGACAGCCAGGCAGAGGTAGCCAGACGTATTGCAGTCATGGATCGTACCAGTCCGGATGTCATCAAGGAAGTGGAAAAAGTACTGGAGTCCAAGCTGGCAAGTCTGGTGAATCAGGACTACACCATTATCGGTGGTGTGGATGCAGTGGTGGATATCCTGAATACTGTAGACCGTGGTACCGAGAAACATATCATGGAGACTCTGGAGATCGAAGAGCCCGAACTGGCAGACGAGATCCGAAAAAAGATGTTCGTTTTCGAGGACATACTGCTCCTGGACGACAAGGCAATTCAGCGTGTGCTGCGTGACGTGGACAACAACGATCTGGCAGTGGCACTGAAGGGTGCCAACGAGCAGGTACAGAATGCTATCTTCAACAACCTGTCCAAACGTCTGGTTGTTATGATCAAGGAAGATATGGAATTCATGGGTCCTGTTCGTATGAAGGATGTAGAAGAAGCACAGCAGAAGATCGTCAATATTATCCGTAAGCTGGAGGATTCCGGAGAGATCATCATTTCCAGAGGTGGAGGTGACGAGATCGTTGTCTAGTAATCTTTTAAAACGGGGATTTACACAGCTTGTGGAAGAAGATGCCCGGGTGATCGATACCAACGATCTGGTAGCGAAAAGGATCCGGGAACTGGCTGCCAAAATGCAGCAGGACGAAGGAACCGGATTTATCTCCGGACTGGCGGCAGATAAAGTAGAGGCACTGGTGACGGACACCGGGGATGGCGAAGAGAATCCGCAGACTTCCGGCAATGTGATCAAGGCCGGAGAAGATCTGCAGAAATTAAAAGAGGAAGCCGAAGCAGAGGCTCAGAAGATCATAGAGGATGCCAAAGCAAAGGCTGAGAGCATTCTGGCGGATGCCAGAGCACAGGCAGAAGCACAGAAAGCAGACGCACTGGAGCAGGCCAGAAGGCAGGGACAGCAGGAAGCAAAAGCGGAGGCTGAACGCGCAGAGGCCCAGAGAGCAGCGGAATATCAGAAAAAAGCTGCCGGACTGGATGCGGAATATCAGAAGAGAATGGATGAACTGGAGCCCCAGTTCGTAGATACCATTACGGGTATTTACGAGCATATTTTTGATGTGGATCTGCATTCTTACAGAGAAGTGCTCTGCTATCTGATTTCTGCTACCATGAGAAAAACAGAGGACAACCGGAGCTTTCTCGTACATGTTTCCAAAGAAGATTATCCCTATGTCAGCATGCAGAAAAAGCAGATCATGGCAGGGGCAACTGCACCGAACAGTACGGTGGAGATCGTTGAGGACATGACCCTGGGCAAAGGTGAGTGCATGATCGAGACCGAAAGCGGCATTTTTGATTGTGGACTGGGGACTCAACTGTCGGAACTGCGTCAGAAACTAAAATTATTATCCTACGAAGGCTGATAAATGGTCATTAAGAACATTGATTTTGAAAAATATAATAAAATGGCAGAAAAGAGCTTTTACCGTAAGCTGGGGAAAGTGGTCAATGTGGTAGGTCTGACCATAGAGTCCGCCGGACCGGATTCCAAACTGGGGGATCTGTGCCGGATCCTTCCGGATGCGGAAGGGGCAAGGCCCATCATGGCAGAAGTGGTAGGCTTCCGTGACAAGAAGACACTGCTTATGCCCTATGATTCCGTAGATGGTATCGGATTGGGATGTGTGGTGGAAAATACCGGAGATGCCCTGAAGGTCACGGTAAACGACAAACTGCTGGGCAAGACGGTGAACGGACTGGGCGTGCCTATTGACGGCGAAATGATCAATGGAGCCGCCTATCCGGTAGAGGCAGCACCTCCCGATCCTATGTCCAGAACTATTATCGATCAGGTACTGCCGTTGGGAGTCAAGGCGGTAGACGGCATGATCACGGTAGGAAAAGGTCAGAGAATTGGTATCTTTGCCGGCTCTGGTGTGGGCAAATCCACCCTGATGGGTATGTTCGCCCGCAATACCAAAGCGGATATCAATGTCATAGCACTGATCGGCGAGCGAGGCAGAGAGGTACGGGAATTTATTGAGAGAGATCTGGGTGAAGAAGGTATGCGCAGATCTGTTGTGGTTGTGGCAACCTCCGACCGGCCGGCTCTGGAGCGTAACAAGGCGGCCAAGACAGCTACCGCTATCGCGGAATATTTCAGAGATCAGGGCAAGGATGTCCTGCTGATGATGGACTCCCTGACCCGTTTTTCCATGGCCCAGCGGGAGATTGGACTGGCCAGCGGAGAACCGCCGGTGACCAGAGGATATCCTCCCAGTGTGTACTCGGAGATGCCGAAGCTGTTAGAGAGAGCCGGAAGAGCCGCAGTAGGCTCTATTACCGGATTGTATACAGTTCTGGTAGACGGCGATGATTTTAACGAGCCCATTACAGATACCGCCCGAAGCATTCTGGACGGTCATATTATGTTGGACAGAAAGCTGGGACATAAGAACCATTACCCGGCTATCGATATTTTGCAGAGCATTTCCCGATGCATGAGCCAGATCGCCACCAGGGAACACAAACAGGCAGCCAACAAGCTGAAAAATGTACTGGCAACCTATAATGAGGCGGAGGATCTGATCAATATCGGTGCATACAAAAAGGGCAGCAACCCGAATATTGATTATGCAATCTCCAGAATCGATGCTGTGAACGGCTTCCTATGCCAGGGTACGGATGAAAAATTTACCTTTGAAGAGACCGTACAGATGCTGGAAGAGCTGTTCGCAGATCAGGGGTGAGATAAATGGCGAGATTCAGATATTCTCTGCAAAACATCCTGAATATCAAAGAAAAAATGGAAACACAGGCGAAACAGGAATTCGGAACGGCGCAGGCGGCTCTGAATGTGGAAACAGAACATCTGGAGCGCTTGAAAGAACGCAGAAGAGAGTATGAAGAGCAATCTGCGGGGCTGTTAAAAGGAAAGCTGGATCTGCGGGCCATTGAAGAGAACAAGGAAGCACTTTTGAAAATGGACAGCATTGTGGCAACGCAGGCAATCCGGGTGGAAAAAGCAAAGGAAAATGTGGAAGCTGCCAGAGAACGGATGGCAGAGGCCATGAAGGAAAGAAAGATGCATGAGACACTGCGGGAGAAGGCATTTGAGGCTTTTCTGCAGGAAGAAAACCATGCGGAAAGTAAAGCAATTGATGAACTGACCAGTTACACCTACGGACAGAAGAACCGCTAGAACGGGGATGCGGGGCGAAAAGCCGGCAGGTGATGGAAAGGCATGAGGTTTAGTATGGCAAGAGAAAAAACTCCGGAAGAAAACGCAGCGGATAACGAGAGAAAACAGCTGGTGGAAGAGAAAAAAAATTTAAAGAAAGAACAGCAGGCCCAGCGAAAAGAAGCAAAGCGCCGGGCAAGGGAAATTGCCAAACAGGAAGATGAACTGGAGGACGGGAATGAGGGGAACAGCCTTTTGACCTTCGGGGCCACGATCCTGATCGTGGCATTGTGGCTTGCTGTGATCTGTGTAATCATCAAGCTGGATATCGGCGGCTTTGGAAGCTCGGTAGTAACACCGATCTTAAAGGATGTTCCGGTACTTAACCGGATTCTTCCCGGCAACTCTGTGACTGAGACAACGAATTCCGGTGCTTACGGCGGCTATACCAGCTTACAGGATGCGGTGGATCAGATCAAGAGTCTGGAACTACAGCTGGAGCAGATACAGAATGCATCTTCCGCCAAGGACGAAGAACTGGATCAGCTGAAAGCCGAAGTTCTCAGGCTGAAGGAATTCGAAAATCAGCAGGTGGAATTCCAACGGATTCAGAAGGAATTCTATGACGAGGTCGTTTATTCCGATAAGGGACCCGGAGCGGAAGAATATAAGAAATATTATGAGTCCATGGATCCGGCCACTGCGGAATATATTTACAAACAGGTAGTGACTCAGCTGCAGGAGAGTCAGGAAGTGCAGGATTATGCGGCCGCTTATTCAGCCATGAAGCCGAAGCAGGCAGCGGCAATTTTTGAACAGATGACGAACAATCTGGATCTGGCAGCCAGAATTCTGAAGGTCATGAGTGCGGATGACAGAGGTGCCATCCTGGGAGCTATGAATTCAGAAGTAGCGGCAAAGATTACTAAAATTATGGATCCGGAATCTTAAGAAAAAGCAGAAAAGATCCGATACATGATTTGTAGTATAATTACAGGTCATAGACCGTCATAAGGTGGTAAAAGGGGCCTGGGAAAGGAGGAGTTATGGCAGGAACGACAATTAAAGGTGTCGGTAACAGCGGCAATGTGCAGATACCGGATATGGTCACAGCAGCGAAGCAGAATGCGGGAACCAGCTTCCAGGCGGTATGGAATAAGACCCAGAGCAATGCCCAGACAACTAATGCAGCCGACGGGGACCGCACCCAGGCGGGACGGAACGATGTCAGACGTGGTGAATCTTTGAGAGCCGGCGGCAGACAACGCGACAATGTAGCGGATGTCTCTGATGGAAACAAGACGATGGAAGATGACAGCCTGGATGCAAAGGATCTGGAGAAAGTTCAGGAAGTTGTGGGAACGGTGGTACAGAACCTGATCCAACAGATCACGGATACATTTTCCGTCAGTGAAGAAGAACTGCAGGCCACCATGGAAGATCTGGGAATGACAGAAGTGGATCTGACAGATCCCGGGAAACTGAATGAATTGCTGATGGCAGTCAGCGGAGCACAGGATTCGTTCGCATTACTGACGGATGAGAATCTGTACAATGATGTAAAAGGAATTATGGATCTGCAGAAGGAACTGACAGGGCAGGCGCAGGAAGAGTTACAGCTATCTCCTGAAAAATGGCAGGAAGCGGTAACACAGATCACACAGGAAACTGTGGCGGAACCGGTGATCACCGTGGAAACAGATAAAACAGAGGATGTGGCCGTTACTACGGAAGAATCTACTGTGGATACCACAGAAGCAACCGTGACACAGGTACCTGACAGCGGGGAAAAAGTTCCCGTACAGAACGCACAGGAGAACAAGACCGAAGATTCCGGCAGCAGACAGGAACACAACGACGGTGGACAGCATGGCAATCTGTTATTACAGAATCTGAAGGAAGACAATTTCCTGGCACAGTTACAGCAGACGGCACAGACAGAAGAAGCAAGAACCGCAGATACGCAGGACATTATGCGTCAGATCATGGATTATATGAAAGTATCCGTCAAGGCGGACAGCTCTGAACTGGAAATGCAGCTTCATCCCCAGAGCCTGGGAACTCTGCATATACAGATGGCATCCAGAAACGGTGTGGTTACGGCCAATTTCATTGCACAGAATGAAACAGTCAAGGCAGCACTGGAAAGTCAGATGGTACAGCTGAAGGAAAACTTTGCAGAGCAGGGTGTCAAGGTAGAAGCTATTGAAGTTACCGTTCAGACCCACCAGTTCGAACAGAATCTGGAGCAGGGAAGAGGCAATAACAGTAATACGGCAAATGAAACGGGTGCAGGTAGAAAGCGTACCCGTAGGATCAATCTGAACGCAGCATTTGCAGAAGAAGAGCCTCAGACCGAAGAAGACCGGATCGCAGCAGATATGATGTCGGCGAACGGCAATACGGTGGATTTTACCGCATAATAAATAACGAAAGGAGAAAAAGGAAATGGCATTGGTTGCACCCGTGGAAAACGGTAAGATCGTAGAGACCGCATCTCAGACTTCCGTGAGTAAAGCTGCAAAGTCCAGCAGCGGAATGGACAAGGAAGCATTTTTACAGCTTCTGGTAGCACAGATGAAATATCAGGATCCTCTGGAGCCTACGTCCAATACGGAATACATAGCACAGTATGCACAGTTCTCACAGGTAGAGCAGATGCAGAATATGTCCAACAGTATGGATCTGCAGAGAGCAAGTTCTCTGGTAGGCAAGGAGGTCTATATCAAGACCACCACATCCTCCGGCGATACCAAACTGGTGCAGGGAAAAGTGGATTATGTGTCCTACGAGAACAACAAAGCTTACCTTTATATCAACGAAAAGAAGTACTCCATTGATGATCTGGATTCCGTAGTGGATACGGATTATCTGAATGCGTACAACAAGGCTTACAACTTTACCGTAAAGCTGAACAAGCTTCCTAATGTAAACGGCATTGATTCCAGTGATGGCAAGACCATTGATGATCTGGAGAAGGAATACAACGATATGACTGATTACGAGAAATCCTTCCTGGCAAAAGATACCGTGAACAGCTTGAATAAGTACATTGAACGTCTCAAGGAGATCCGCAAAGCTGCCGAAGAAGCAGAAGAAAAGAAGGATACCGAGAGCAAGGATGAGTCAGAAGAAACTGACAGCACAGAGAGCGTATAATGCAGTAAGCAGCTGACGCAGAGGGGCAGATGGATATGGATATTCAGAACAACAGTTTTCTGTCCATTGACCAGTTGGCAAATCAGTACTTAAACAGCAGCCGCAAGACCGTAAAAGCAGCACAGGAAAATCTGGTATCTTTCCAGGAGATCCTACAGAACAAAAGCCAGGAACAGAATGTTTCCGGAACGCAGGATCTGAAATTCTCCAAGCATGCCGCCGTACGGCTGGAAAACAGAGGCATTGAGCTGACAGACGCACAGCTGGAACGCTTGAATGACGGAGCAAGAAAAGCGGGACAGAAGGGAATCAGGGATTCTCTGGTGATCGTGGATGACTTGGCCTTTATTGTGAATGTACCCAATAAGACCGTGGTGACTGCCATGAACAGCAGAGAAACCGAAGAAAACGTATTTACAAATATTAACGGAGCCGTTATTATGTAGACCGGACCAGGGATGGAGGTCATGCTCCCTTGAATGACAGAGAGGGAGCACGGTTCCAATACAGGAGGAACAAAGCACTATGATGAGATCATTGTATTCTGGCGTAGCAGGACTTAAGACACACCAGACCAGAATGGACGTAATCGGTAATAATATTGCCAACGTCAACACAACAGCTTACAAATCCAGTTCCATGACTTTCAGTGAACTGATGAGCCAGACCACACAGAAGGCCAGTGGTGCCAACGCTACCACTGGTGTCGGCGGTACCAATGCCAAGCAGATCGGTCTGGGCGTTAAGGCAGGAGCTATCAACACTGCCATTACCACACAGGGTTCCGCACAGTCTACCGGCAACCCCTTTGATATCATGATCACCGGAGACAATTTTTTCGTAGTCAACAACGGCTCCGAGAACTTTTTCACCAGAGACGGTTCTTTCTATGTAGATGGTGCCGGTAACCTGGCAATGACCAGTACCGGTTACAATGTCATGGGCTGGGGTGTGGATGAGACTACCGGCAATATCAAGCAGGATACCGTATCTGCACTGCGTATTATGAGTGCAGCAAATATGACATATCCTCCTGAGGCTACCACACAGGCAAATATTTCCGGTATTCTGGATGAGAACGATAAGGATGTGACCAGTGCCAACGGTAAGACCGTAAACCTGAACTTCTTCGATGCGAGAGGTTACAGTTATACTGCGAAGTTTACCTTTAAACAGTCCGGCGGTGATAAAACCAATGAGTACAGCATGGAATTGAATAAGATTCTGGATTCCACCGGAAAGGAAATCGATATTTCAACACTGGAGTTTGGCAATCGATCCCAACAGAAGATGGAGACTAAGGTAACATTGAATACCGATGCCTACATGTGGGATGGCAAAGTGTTGAAGACCAAGGATGGTACTACGGAAGTAGCCAATCTTGCAGATATTTTTAATCAGGATGGAAGTCTGATCACTCCTCAGGATGATGCAGCGGCACAGAAACAACAGAAAGCCCTGGATGCCATTGCTAAGGCTTATGGTTATGAAGGATCTACCGATGAATTCCTGAATCTGTATATTACGAGTGCGGCAGATCCGAAACAGCAGCTGACGATGCAGGATCTGCTTGGAAATATGATGGCTGGTAAAACCACAGATATACTTCCTGCTGATGGTAGTACGATTACCATGGAGGGACGCTATTTTGAAGGAACTACTGTAGTATTCAATAAAAATACCGGTAAATTGGAGAGCGTAGGAGGTTCTACTACGAATCTTGGTGTAAATGCGGCGTTTTCACAGCTGGGCGGCAACTTCTCGGATATTACCATCGACTTGTCCGAATGCACCAACTACGACAACAAGGGTACTTCCACCATCGGTGCCACCAGTGGTGACCTGGATGGTCTGGGAACCGGACGTCGTCTGGGAGATATGATCGGTGTATCCATCCAGAAGGATGGTATGATTTACGCAAGCTATGACAACGGTATGACCAAACTGTTAGGCCAGATTGCTACCGCAGCATTTGCCAATGCCTCCGGTCTGGAGAAAGAGGGAGACAACCTCTACTCTGCAACCCTGAACTCCGGTGAGTTCGATGGTATCGGCGTAGACATCACCGCAGGCGGTGGATACATGTCCACCGGTCAGCTGGAGATGAGTAATGTAGACCTGTCTTCCGAGTTTACTGAGATGATCACCACTCAGAGAGGTTTCCAGGCCAACAGCCGTATCATTACCGTATCCGATACTTTGTTGGAAGAACTGACCAATCTGAAGCGTTAATATGTAACTATTTAGAGCCATGCAAATGCAAAAAAGGAAGCCTCGAAGAGGCAATTTTGCAAATGGGGTTCTGAATAGTTGTAAAAATAAACTGACTACATAAAGGGATAGGAAAAAACCTGTCCCTTTTGTATATATAAAAGATCAAGGGAAAAAAGTACTATAAGAAAAAATGAGAAAAATGCACAAAACGGATAAAGTGTAGAAAATGTTCGGATAACAGGGAAGGAGAAGACAGCATGATAGAAGTTACGAAGATTAATGGAGTCAAGGTATTGGTGAATCCAGACCTGATTGAACTGGTGGAAGAGACCCCGGATACGGTGTTGACACTTACCACCGGAAAAAAAATAATTGTAAAAGAAAGTAGACAAGAAATAAAAAATCTTGTAATATTATACAGAAAGGATATTTTTGCAAGATAAAAAAGCAGAATGTCAGGTGATTTAAGTGGATATAGCATCTTTAGCTGGTATTTTATTGGCATTATTCATGTTGGTATTCGGTATCATAAGCTCCGCGGGCGTCGGAGGATTCAGAGAATATCTGGATCCGGCGTCTGCAATTATCACTTTCGGTGGAGCTTTCTCCTGTACCCTCATGTCCATGAGCTTACAGAATTACATAGCGGGTCTGAAGTCCTTTACTCTGATCTTCAAGGCACCGGCACTGAATACTTCCGAGATGATCGGCAAGATCATAGAACTTTCCAATGTGGCACGTAAGGAAGGTCTGCTGTCTCTGGAAGAAGCAGCAACGGATCTGGAGGAACCTTTCCTGAAAAAGGGAATTCTTCTGATCGTCGATGGTACCGATCCCGAACTGGTACGTGCCATCATGGAGACAGAACTGGTAAGTGTAGAGGGAAGACATAAAGAGACGATCGGTTTCTGGGATACACTGGCGGCCATGGGCCCTGCCTGGGGTATGATCGGTACCCTGATCGGTCTGGTAGATATGTTGTATCACATGGACGATCCGTCCACACTGGGACCTGCAATGGCAGTGGCGTTGATTACTACATTGTACGGATCCTTGCTGGCAAACTGGATCTGTACGCCTGTTTCCAATAAATTAAAAGCAGATAATGCTGTGGAAATGCAGCAGAAGGAAGTTATGATCGAGGGGCTTTTATCCATACAGGCTGGTGAAAATCCCCGTGTCATCGAAGAAAAACTGAAGTCATTCCTTCCTCCGAAGGACAGAACAAGTGCAGATGGTGAAGAGGAAGCAGGGGGTGAAGCATAATGGCAAAACGTAAGCCAGAAGATCCACCTGCTGGATCCCCGGCATGGATGACCACATTCAGTGACCTGATGAACTTGCTGCTGTGCTTCTTTGTTATGTTGTTTTCCATGTCTTCGATAGATGCAACCAAGTACAGCGAAATGGCAGCAGCTATGTCGAACAGCACTTTTAGCATTTTCAATGCCGGATCCACGGCAATCGGTGAGGGTATCCTGATCAGCAACGGCGTCAGCCAGTTGAATGATCTGGATGAGTATATCAGTAATGCCGGAAGAAACGCAGACAGTGAGACGGATTCTGATAATTATGAGAAATATGACAGCGCAGAAGCTTTGGAAGAGGCACTGAATGAGAAAAATCTGGAGAGCAACGAAGAACTGGCTGAAACAGTACAGGAAGCTCTGGTGGAGGACAGCCTTGCAGATCAGGTCAGTGTGTCATTTACGGCACAATATGTGCAACTATCTATGAAGGGAGCGCTGTTGTTTGATTCCGGAAGTGACAGCCTGAAGGATCAGGCTAAGGAAGTTCTGGACAAGGTGGGAGTGATCCTGGAACGTTACGGAAGTAATTCCACCATAGAAATCGAAGGACATACAGATAATGTCCCTATTCACAGTGCGAGGTTTGCCGATAATGAAGAATTGAGCAGCGCCAGAGCACTTTCCGTGTTCTATTATCTGACAGAGACTACCTCTCTGGATCCATCTGATCTGAGACACGCAGGGATGGGTGACCGTGTACCGGTAGCTGATAACTCCACAGAAGAGGGGCGCAGCAAGAACCGGCGTGTAGAGATCAGAATCTATAATCCATCCACAACATATTAGTGTGGAGAGGGAAAGGAAGCATAAGACCAATGAAGAAAAATCTGATGACAGTATTGATTCTGGCACTGCTGGTGGTGAACATTGTGTTGACCAGCGTCATGCTTGTGAGCATTGTGGGTACGAATAAGAAGACCGCACAACTGGTAGACAATATTACCACTGCCATGAATCTGGAACTTACCGTTCCGGGGGATGAAGAAACAACGAATGTTGCCCTTACCGATACAGAGGTATATAATATTGCAGACTCCATGACAATTCCTCTGAAGAGCGAAGCAGGAGCAAAACAGGATTACATCATGTTTGATGTATCTTTGTCTATCAACAAGAAGCATAAGGATTATAAGACCTATGGCAGCAGTGACACGCTGGCAAGCTATGAGAACCTGATCAAGGATGCTATCACGGCTACCGTTTCCGCACATACAGAGGATGAGTGCAGAGAGGATATGGAAGGCTTAAAAGAGGAGATTCTGAAGTCTGTTCAGGATCTATTCCAATCCGACTTCATCTACAAGGTCGCAATCAGCGGAGTGAAATTCGGCTGATGAAGCGGGAAAATAAGATGACAGGAGGTGAGGGCCTGTGAGTGATATACTTTCACAAAGTGAAATTGATAATCTTCTGAAACAGTTGTCTGAGGGAGACCTGGATGTAGACCAGATCCAGGGGGAGGACGAGAAGCAGGTCAAAAACTATGACTTCAGCCGCCCTACCAAATTCTCCAAAGAACATTTACGAACCTTGGAGATCATATTCGAGCATTACAGCCGACTGATCTCTACGAACCTTCCGGTATATCTGCGCAAGAACGTGCAGGTATCGGTAGCAAGTTCGGAAACGGTTACGTTCAGTGAGTTCTCCAACGCACTTTCGAATCCGTCGGTGCTTGGAATTGTTAATTTTGCACCACTCAACGGCAATATTATTATAGAGATTGCAACTAATCTATGTTATGCCATGCTGGATCGTATGCTGGGAGGCAGCGGCCAGCCATTGGAAAAGAGCAGAGATTTTTCCGATATAGAGCTGACAATCTTACAGAAGCTTTTGGTCATGTTTACGCAGCTGATGCGTGAACCCTGGAAAAACGTTGTTGAGATCTCACCGGTGTTAAGCCGGCTGGAAACGAATCCCCAGTTCGCACAGGTAATTGCTCCCAGCGATATGATCGCTATTGTTACCCTGAATATGAAAATCGGGGATGTCGAAGGAATGGTAAATATCTGTCTTCCTTTCTTTACACTGGAAGATGTGATGGATAAACTGAACACCAAATACTGGTTCTCCACAATGCAGGAGAATCACGATGAACACTACGAGGAGTACATTGAGTCCATGATCCGGAGAGTAGATATTCCGATCAAGGCAGTGCTGGGAAGGAGCACCATTTCGGTGAATGATTTCCTGAATCTGCAGGTGGGCGACTGTATCCGGCTGGATTCCAGAGTCGATACCGACATGAATGTGTATGTGGGCAATATTAAAAAGTTCACGGCACTGCCCGGTACGGATAGAGATTCGTATGCTGTTCAGATCACATCGGTGATCAGAGAGGAGGAGTAACGATGGATGGGATGTTATCTCAGGATGAGATAAATGCCCTGCTGCAAGGTATGGATCTGTCGGATACCGCGGATGGCGGTGATGCGGCAGCAGATCCGGCACCGGAGAACAGTACGGCTGAAAATTATAATAATGAGAATGAAGCTGCGGAGAACGCAGCACCGGTTGTCAGTGACGGAGAGGAACTGACGGATGTAGAGAAGGATGCGATTGGCGAGGTGGCCAATATCAGTATGGGATCCTCTGCCACAACCCTATATTCACTGGTAAACCGCAAAGTAAATATTACAACTCCTGTGGTTACGCTGGCTACATGGAAAAACCTGCTGGACGCCTATGAAAAGCCCTGTGTATTTATTCAGATCAAATATACCCAGGGACTGGACGGTACCAATATTCTGGTATTAAAAGAACATGATGTAAAAGTTATCACTGACCTGATGATGGGCGGTGATGGTACGAATACAGATGGAGAGCTGGGAGAACTGCATCTGAGTGCAATTTCCGAGGCGATGAACCAGATGATGGGCTCCGCAGCGACTTCCCTTTCCACACTGTTGCAGACGGTAATTGATATCAGCCCGCCTGAGTCTTCTCTTTTTGATCTGACAGAGGTAAAGGATGGCAAGGAAATATCTCCGTTTTTAGGAGGAACCTTTGTAAAAATCGCATTCCGTATGCAGATCGATGATCTGGTAGACAGTTCTATCATGCAGTTGTATCCCATCGATTTTGCCCGTAAGCTGGTAGAGACCTTTATCAATACCCAGATGGGAAGCCTGGGAGAAAGCAACGATCAGGCAGCAACTCAGCCGGAAAGCATACCTGCTCCCGCAGCAGCTCCGCAGAACAATGCAGGACAGATGAATGCCGGCGCAAACAATATGACTCAGATGAATATGCAGCAACCGGATCCCATGGCTATGAATCATATGAATGGCATGAATCAGATGGGCAACATGGGAATGCCACAGATGAACGGCATGAACCAGACGGGTGGCATGGGTATGAATCAGATGCCTGGCATGGACATGAATAGCATGAACCAGATGGGGATGAATGGTATGCCTCAGATGGGAATGCAGCAGATGGGGAACATGGGAATGCAACAGATGAATGGCATGGGCATGATGAACCAGATGGGCAATATGGGAATGCCGCAGCAGAATGTCAATGTGCAGCCTGCACAGTTCCAGAGCTTCTCAAATGACAGCATGGGACTTTCCGGACAGGAAAATATTGGTCTGATCAAAGATGTCCCTTTGGAAGTTACCGTAGAGCTTGGCAGAACGACGAAATCCATTTCCGAGATTCTGGAGTTCTCACCGGGTACGATCATTGAACTGGATCGTATTGCAGGAGAACCGATCGATGTTCTGGTAAACGGAAAATTTGTAGCCAAGGGTGAAGTTGTTGTAATTGAAGAAAGCTTTGGCGTCCGTATTACGGAAATTATTAAATAAAACAGAGAATAGACCAAACAAATGGAGGAAAATTAAATGGCAAAGAATATTTTGATCTGCGATGATGCAGCGTTCATGAGAATGATGATTAAGGACATTCTGACCAAGAACGGTTACAATGTTGCAGGAGAAGCAGAGAACGGAATGAAGGCAGTGGAGAAGTTCAAGGAAGTGAATCCCGATCTGGTTCTGATGGACATCACCATGCCTGAGATGGACGGCATCCAGGCACTGAAGGAGATCAAGAAGTTAGACGGTGGTGCTAAGGTTATCATGTGTTCTGCAATGGGCCAGCAGGCAATGGTTATCGAGTCTATCCAGGCCGGTGCCAAAGATTTCATTGTAAAACCTTTTCAGGCAGAACGTGTTATTGAAGCTGTGAAAAAGGTAGTGGGTTAATGATCATACTTACCGGAAAAGCAGACAGTTATGCCCAGTTCATTACAGTATTGTTCATCTTTGTGGCAGTACTGGCGGTAACCGCATTGGTAACGAAATGGATCGCAGGATACCAGAAACAACAGGGAGCGGCAGGCAATATTGAAGTGAGAGAGACCGTTCGGATCGCAAATAACAAATACATTCAGCTGGTCCGGATCGGTGAGTCTTATTTTGCCATTGCGGTCTGCAAGGATACCGTAACGGCCCTGGGACAGATTCCTGCAGAACAACTGAAAGGTAAGACTACATTGGAAAGTACTTCCGGGTTCCGGGAATTATTGGAACGTGCGGCGAAGAAAGAGAATGAAGAGAAAGATCATTGATGCAAGTATAAAATTAAAGACGATTATCTATATGGTATGCCTGCTGGTCACGGTAGGCATATTGTGTATTTGTACGCCGGTAAAGGTGCAGGCATCGGAGCGTCATCTGACGGGAGATACGGAAGTTTCCACGGTGATCAATCCGGCGGGAACAGCCACGACCCCGGAAGAGGTAGGACAGCTGAATACGGCGAATACTGTCAGCATTACCTACAATAACGGTAACGGACAGATCAACGGTGCGCTTCGGATTCTGATCACTCTGACGCTGATCGCACTGGCACCGACCATTATTATCATGATGACCTCTTTTACGAGGATCATCATCGTGCTGCATTTTACCAGGTCTGCACTGAATACCCAGACGGCACCGCCGAACCAGATCCTGATCGGACTGGCACTGATCCTGACATTTTTCATTATGGAGCCTACGATCACGAGGATCAATGAGGAAGCAATCCAGCCTTTTGAGGAGGGCACGATCGATCAGGATGAGGCTCTGGAAAAAGGCATGGCACCCTTACGGGAATTTATGTATCCACAGACTCAGGTGAAGGATGTGGAACTGTTCATGGATATCGCAGGACAGGAGTGGGACGGAACCCTGGAGGATATTCCGAATTCCGTGTTGGTTCCCAGCTTTATGATCAGTGAACTGCGAACCGCATTCTGGATCGGCTTTACGATCTATATTCCTTTTATTGTAATTGATATGGTAGTGGCATCCACCTTAATGAGTATGGGTATGATGATGCTACCGCCGACGACGATCTCCATGCCCTTCAAGATCCTGCTGTTCGTACTGGCAGACGGTTGGGCACTGATCATAGGGCAACTGGTACAGACATTTTATTAGATTCGTAAGATGAGGTTTTGCTATGACGATAGATGCAGTATCGGAAATGACGAATAATGCGTTATATGTGATCATCAAGGTGTCCCTGCCGGTGTTGCTGGTATCCCTGGTTGTTGGTCTGGTCATCAGTATTTTCCAGACGGTGACTTCCATTCAGGAGCAGACACTGACCTTTGTACCGAAGATCGTTGCCATCTTTTTATGTCTGGTGGTTATCGGACACTGGATGATGAACACGATGGTGGAGTACACGGTGCAATTGTGGTCAAGTTTCAGCCAGTATGTACATAGGTGACGGGAAGAAATATGGTAGATCTTTCTTTTTCAATATATGATCTTGAATATTTTCTGCTGATATTCGTAAGAGTATCCTGCTTTGTATATATAGCGCCTTATTTCGGGATGAATGACACCCCGGCCAGAATCCGGATCGGCATCAGCTTTTTTACGGCGTGGCTGCTTTATGAGACGCTGACGCCGGCGGATGCGGTAGTTGTTGACACTGTGATGGAATATGCGGTGATCGTCATGAAAGAGGCAATTGCCGGGCTGCTGATTGGTTTCGGGGCCAATATCTGTATGGCAGTCGTGAATTTTGCCGGTTCCATTGCTGACATGGAGACAGGCCTGTCCATGGCTACGTTACTGGATCCGGCTACGAAAGAGACCACCAGCATTACCGGTGTCTTGTATCAGTATTCTTTTATGCTGATGCTGATCGCTTCCGGAATGTACAGGTATCTTTTCGGAGCACTGGCAGACAGCTTTACACTGATCCCGGTGAACGGGGTGGTGTTTCACGCGGACAGTCTGTTACAATCCATGACAGAATTTATGAGTGATTATATCCTGATCGGCTTTCGTATTGTATTGCCGATTTTTTGTGTGATATTGCTTCTGAATGCAATCCTGGGAGTGCTGGCCAAGGTGTCTCCCCAGCTGAATATGTTTGCAGTAGGTATTCAGCTGAAGGTTCTGGCGGGACTGACGGCAATGTTCCTTACCACCGGGATGCTTCCGGGGGCTGCCGACTTTGTCTATCAGGAAATGAAAAAGATGGTAGTATCTTTTATCGGAGGTATGATGTGATCCTGGAATATGATCTGCAATTCTTCGCTGCAGAAGGGATGGGCGGAGAGAAGACAGAGCCTGCTACCGAGAAAAAGCTGTCTGATGCCAGAAAAGAAGGTCAGGTTGCCAAAAGCCGTGAAATTGCCAACGGGCTGGGTCTGCTGACGGTATTTCTGGTATTGAAAATATGGGTAGGACACATGGGGTATCAGTTTATAAATGTGTTCAGCGTCATTTACGAGAGAATTCCCGAGGTGGTGACTTTCTGGCATGGAAATATGCCACAGCAGGACACCGCAATCGCATTCCGGCAGATGCTTTTACAGGCCATCATCATTATGGCACCGCTCCTTTTGCTGGGATTAGTGGTGGCATTTTTGAGCGATGTGGTGCAGGTGGGCTGGAAGCCTACGGGAAAACCGCTACAGCCCAAGTTCAGTAAATTGAACCCGCTTTCGGGCTTCAAAAGAATTTTTTCTGCCAATGCGCTGGTGGAACTGATCAAGTCCATTCTGAAGATTGGATTGATCACTTACATATGTTATAATTATCTGAAAGATAAATGGCCTCTGCTGTTTTCCCTGTATGATATGGATCTGATGCAGGCTATTGCATTGATCGGCGGAACGGTGACAGATCTGGGAATCCGGGTGTCTCTGGTCTATATGATCATTTCGGCTGCGGATTTTATCTACCAGAAGTACAAATTCAGCAAAGACATGCGAATGACCAAGCAGGAGATCAAGGAAGAGTACAAGCAGCAGGAAGGTGATCCGCAGATCAAGGGGCGTATCCGTCAGAAGATGCAGGAAGCTTCCAGACGGAGAATGATGCAGAATCTGCCCCAGGCGGACGTGGTCATCACGAACCCCACCCATTATGCGGTGGCAATCAAATACGATCCGGAGGTGGCGGATGCCCCTATTGTGATCGCAAAAGGTGAGGATTATCTGGCAGCGAAGATCAAGGAGATCGCCAGAGAGCATCAGATAGAAATCGTAGAAAACAAACCACTTGCCAGAATGCTATATGCAAATGTGGATGTGGGACAGGCGGTGCCACCGGAATTGTACCAGGCGGTAGCAGAAGTCCTGGCGTTTGTATATCATCTGCAAGGGAAAGTATAGAAGTATAGAGAAGAAATAGAAACATTAGCAAAAAGATGAAAATACACAAAAAGAGAAAGGAGGTCAGGCACAGATGAAAATGAAAAAAGCGGATGTGGCGGTAGCAATTTATATCATGGCTGCCATTATCATGTTTATTGTGCCGATTCCCTCCTGGCTGCTGGATATTCTGTTAGCAATTAATATTTCCGTGGCGCTGACAATCCTGTTCGCCACGATGTTCAGTAAGGAAGTTCTGGATATGTCCTTCTTCCCTACGATGCTGCTGTTTACCACGATCTTCCGTATTGCGCTGAATACCTCATCCACCCGTCTGATCCTAAGAGACGGCAATGCAGGTAATGTCGTAGAAACTTTCGGTGAGTTCGTAGGTGGCGGTGATCTGGTCATCGGTGTCATTATCTTCATCATTCTGATCCTGATCCAGTTTATGGTCATCAACAAAGGTTCAGAGCGTGTATCTGAAGTAACAGCGAGATTTACCCTGGATGCAATGCCCGGTAAGCAGATGGCTATTGATGCGGATCTGAACACCGGAGCCATTACAGATGCGGAAGCAAAGAAGAGAAGAGAGAAAATCCAGGAAGAGGCAAGCTTTTTCGGTTCCATGGATGGTGCCGTAAAATATGTAAAAGGAGATGCGGTTGCGGGTCTTCTGATCACCACCATCAATATTGTGGGTGGTATCATCATGGGAATGACGAGACAAGGCATGGATATTACCAGCGCTCTGAATAAATACGCTATCCTGACTATCGGTGACGGTCTGGTAAGCCAGATCCCCTCCCTGTTGATCTCACTGTCCACCGGTATTCTGGTGACCAAGGGAAGCAAGGATGCTGACTTCGGTACGACACTGGTAAGCCAGTTGTTCGGTGTACCCAAGGGTCTGTACCTGGTGGGAGCCATGCTGGCAATCCTGGGATTCGTGACAGAATTGAACACGATCCTGTTCGTGGGATTGGGACTGGTGTTTATCATCGTGGCAAGAAATATCGAGGGCACGATCGAGACAGCACAGATCGAACAGGAGGTAGACAGTGAGGAAGCTGCGGCGGAGGAGATCCGGCAGCCGGAAAATGTCAACAGTCTGTTGCAGGTGGATCCCATCGAGCTGGAATTCGGTTACGGTATTATTCCTCTGGCGGATGTGAACCAGGGCGGTGACCTGTTGGATCGCGTGGTTATGATCCGAAGACAGATTGCGCTGGAACTTGGTACGGTGGTGCCTATTATCCGTTTGCGTGATAATATTCAGCTGAATCCGAATCAGTATATCATCAAGATCAAAGGTATTCAGGTCAGTGAGGGAGAAATCCTGTTTGACCATTATATGGCAATGAATCCCGGTTATGTGGAAGAGGAGATTACGGGTATCCCCACGTTCGAGCCTTCCTTCCATCTGCCGGCTATCTGGATCACGGAAGGTCAGAGAGAGCGGGCGGAGAGCCTGGGCTACACGGTAGTAGATCCCCCTTCCATCATCGCTACGCATCTGACGGAGATCATCCGCCAGCACATTGCGGAGCTGCTGACCAGACAGGATGTACAGAACCTTATCAACAATGTAAAAGAGAACAATCCTTCTCTGGTGGACGAGCTGGTACCAAAGTTGTTGGGACTGGGCGAGATCCAGAAAGTATTGCAGAATCTGTTGCGGGAGGGAATCTCCATCCGGGATCTGCTGACGATTCTGGAGACTCTGGCGGATTATGCACCGACGACAAGGGATACCGATATCCTGACGGAGTATGTGAGACAGAGCTTAAAGAGAGCAATCTCCACCAAGTATTTCCCTTCCCACGAGACTACCAGTGTGCTGACGCTGGATCCAAAGATCGAGCAGGAAGTCATGGGAAGCGTAAAACAGACAGAGACAGGAGCTTTCCTGAATCTGGATCCCGCCAGAAGCAAAGCAATTCTCAATGCGGTGGGAGAAGAGATCAAAAAGCTGGAAAACATGGGAAAGACCCCCATTATCATGACATCACCGATCGTAAGAATGTATTTCAAGCGGCTGACCGAAGATTATTATCCGGATCTGGTCGTAGTGTCTTACAACGAAGTAGAATCGAATGTGGAATTGCAGTCTGTGGGTATGGTCACAGCTTAAGATATTAAGCGCATTGAACCGACACAGGAACGAGGAACAGTATGATAATTAAGAAATTTACCGGGAAAACAGAAGCAGAGGCAACAGAGGCTGCGAAAAAAGAATTGGGAAACGGACTGGTGATCATGAATGTCCGTGAAGTGAAAAAGAAAGGGCTGTTCTCTTTTCTGTCACCGAAGCAGATCGAGGTGACCGCTGCGCTGGAGGATGAGTCCCCACAGAGATCTGTGGTAAACAGTCTGAATCGTACGGAAGCTTCCGGGGCAGGTGTAGGTACGGCGAAGACGGTATCGATGAAAAACAGCACGGAAAATATAGAAAAAAAGCTGGATAGTCTGCAGACGCTTTTGGAAAGTCAGTTAAACAGCAGACCGGTAGATGCAAATACGGAGAAGGCAGCGGAAGCACAGAAAGAAGCTTTGGACAGTGAAGCGGAAGCAGCAGTGGAAAAGCAGGAAGAAAAAGAGGACGAGCAGAATCCGGAGCAGGATAAGTTCATCCGTCTGCTGTATAACAAAATGCTGGATAATGAGATGGATGAAAAATATGTCAACAGTATTCTGGAGGATGCTTCCAAGACAAAGAAAGCGGATCTTCCCTTTGATTATCTACTGGCGAATATTTATCAGAAGATGGTGTTGAAATTCGGAAAATCCGAAGGAATCACTCCGGCGGAGGACGGACCGAGAATCGTATGGTTCATCGGACCTACCGGTGTGGGTAAGACGACTACCATCGCCAAACTGGCAGGAAAATATTGTGTGGAAGACAAGAAAAAGGTGGCTCTCCTTACGGCAGATACCTATCGTATTGCGGCAGCGGAGCAGTTGCGGACCTATGCCAATATTCTGGAGACACCTTTCCGCGTGATCTATACACCGGAGGAGTTGCAGACCGCCATTGATGATTACTGGGACTGTGATTATATTTTTATCGATACAGCGGGGAGATCGCACCAGAATGCGGAACAGTTGGAGAAAATGAAGGAAATGGTGGGTGGACTGAAGAGACCGGAGGACTATCAGGTATTTCTGGTATTAAGTGCTACCACAAAATACAGGGATCTCCAGAAGATCGCAGACTGTTACGGAAAGATCGCAAAGTTTGAGTTGATTTTTACAAAGTTGGATGAAACAGAAGCAGTGGGGAATCTGCTGAACATAAAGCTTTATACGGATGCACCGATCGCATATGTGACCTGTGGTCAAAACGTTCCGGATGACATGGAAATGTTCAATCCTCAGAAGACGGTGAAACAGATCCTCGGAGGTAAGGAATAGAGAGGAAGGAAGAAAGCTTTAACAGAAAGGCGCGTGAAAATGGATCAGGCGGAACAGCTAAGGATCATTAAAGCAAATAACCAAATACGACCTACTGCAAGAGTCATTACCGTTACTTCCGGCAAGGGTGGCGTGGGAAAATCCAATATGTCCATCAATCTGGCAATTCAATTCCGCAAAATGGGCAAACGGGTGATCATTCTGGATGCTGATTTCGGGCTGGCGAACATCGAGATCATGTTCGGAGCAATACCGAAGCACAACCTGTGTGATCTGGTTTACGAGGGCAAGAGCATCAGTGATATCATTACCTGGGGCCCTATGGAAGTGGGATTTATTTCTGGTGGTTCGGGAATTGCCGGGATGTCCAATCTGGGAAAAGATGCCCTGACCTGTATCATACAGAATCTGGCGGAGCTGGATGCCCTGACGGATATCATTATCGTGGATACCGGAGCGGGAATCTCTGACAGTGTGTTGGAATTTCTGGTGGCCAGCGGGGAAGTGCTGCTGGTGACCACACCGGAGCCTACTTCCATCACGGATTCCTATTCTCTGCTGAAGGCACTGTACAGACATCCGAGATTCCAGGAGGATTTCACGAAGGTGATGATGGTGGCCAACCGGGTAAGTAATATCAAGGAAGGCCAGGTACTGTTTGACAAGCTGAATGCAGTCGTGACCAGATACCTGAAAATTCCCATGACTTATATGGGATGTGTACCTCAGGATCCTCAGGTCATGCAGGCGGTGATGCAGCAGGTACCCGTATCCATACAGAATCCGGGAGCAAAGGCAAGCCAGGCTTATCAGAGAATCGCAGAGAGAATGTGCGAAAAAGAAGACGATACAGCGCAGGAGCAGCAGCCCAGGCGCGGAATGGCAGCATTTTTTTCTCACATTATAGGTACGAGAAATGGAGCTACAAAACAGTCCAGATAAGAGAGGTATGAACTTATGTTATCCAGATTTGTGGAAGAAGGATCGAAAATAGAGCTCCGCGCATTGCAGCGGGGGTTGGAGGAAAAGGGAGCAGAAAGCACGGCAAAGGTGTACCAGAGCCGGGTGCTGCAGATTCTGTCGGAGGATACCCTGGAGATCTCCATGCCCATGGAGCAGACCAGACTGATACTTTTGCCGGTGGACTCGGAATACGACATGATCTTTTTCGAGGAGAACAGCCTGTACCAGTGCTTTGCAAGGATCATAGACCGGTACAAAAGCAACAACGTATATGTGCTGGTCATGGAACTGACCAGCAATCTGCGGAAATATCAGAGAAGAGAATATTATCGTTTCAGCTGCGCACTGGATATGTGTGCCAGAAATCTGGAGGAAGAAGAGATCCAGGCACTGGAGAAAAATTCTCCTTATGAACTGCAGCCGGGACTTCCTTTGAAACACAGCGTGATCGTGGACATCAGCGGCGGAGGACTGCGATTTGTGTCTACCCAGCGATATGAACCCGGCAGTCTGATCCTGTGCAGTTATCATCTGGTGAAAGACGGAGAACAGAAAAAGTACGAGGTGGTAGGCAAAGTACTGGCGGTAAGAGAACTGGAGAAACGCAAGGGGACGTTCGAACACCGGGTACAGTACTATAACCTGGACGTAAATACAAGAGAAGAAATCATCCGCTTTATTTTTGAAGAAGAGCGTAAGAGTCGTAAAAAGGAGAGATTGGACTAATGCCAAAAAAAATACTGGTTGTTGATGATTCTGCACTCATGAGAAGAGTGCTGTGTGATATAATAGATACTGACATAAGGTTCCAGGTGGCTGACCGGGCAAAAGACGGATTGGAAGCATTCGATCTGTTGAGCCGAAACAGTTACGACGCAGTTGTCCTGGATGTGAATATGCCGCGTATGAACGGCCTGCAGCTTTTACAGGAGCTGCGTAAATACAAGATTCCCGCCCGTGTGATGATGGCCAGCACCGATACGAAGGAAGGCGCCAGAACCACTCTGGATGCTCTGGAACTGGGAGCGTTGGATTTTGTACATAAGCCGGACAGCGCAGTAGACTGTCGTGGTGAGAATTTCCGCAGAGAATTCCTGCGGACACTGAATGTGGTAGCGAACAGCAAACTGCCGGTATTTGCCGAGGAAGCGAAGCTTACCGAGGAAAAAGGCACGGTAAAAGAGATGATGAAGATCATCAATCATCATCCGGTCAGCGTGTCGGGTAGCAAGGTCGTAGCCATTGCCAGTTCCACAGGAGGCCCGAAATCTCTCCAGTCGGTGATTCCCTTATTGCCGGCGAATCTGGATGCACCGGTGCTGGTAGTACAGCATATGCCTGTGGGATTCACAGCATCCCTTGCAGAACGGCTGGATAATTTGAGCCAGCTTCATGTAAAGGAAGCAGCAGAGGGAGAAGAACTGAAAAAGGGATGGGTCTACATCGCCATGGGCGGCAAACACCTTAATGTTGTCACATCTCCGGCTGGACGCCATACGCTGCATCTGTCGGAGGAACCTTACAGGGAAGGTGTCAGACCCTGTGCCAATTATATGTATGAGTCCCTGCAGACCAGCCGCTTTGATTCGGTAGTCTGTGCCGTTATGACGGGAATGGGAGCGGACGGAACGGAAGGAATCGGGAAACTGAAAGCTTCCAAAAAGTCCTATGTGATCGCACAGGATCAGGATACCAGCGTAGTATTTGGAATGCCTAAGAGTATCATCGCAGCCGGGCTGGCAGATCAGGTAGTACCGTTAGATCAGATCGCCCAGGAGATCATACTGCATGTAGGAGTAGTAAAGTAGCAAGCAATGTATGCCGTTTCCGGCAATACCGTGACCGGCAGAATGGAGGAAGAGATGGACGTAAGCCAATATCTTGAAATTTTTCTGGATGAAACAAATGAACATCTGCAGAACTTGAACACACAGATTCTGGAACTGGAGTCAGATCCTGAAAACATGGACAATATCAATGAGATATTCCGTGCCGCGCATTCCCTGAAAGGAATGGCAGGAACCATGGGCTACAAGCGTATGCAGAACCTGACCCATGACATGGAGAATGTGTTCTCGGAAGTACGTAACGGCAATATTAAAGTAAAACCGGAAATGATCGATGTATTGTTCCAGTGTCTGGATGCTCTGGAAGAGTACAAGAACAATATTCAGGAGACCTCTGATGAGGGAACCAACGACAATGAGAATCTGATCAAGGCCCTGAATGATATTTTAAACGATGGCAAGACGGAGGAGGCTCCCGCTGCCAAGGAAGAGGCTCCCACTGCCACAGCACCTGCAGCTGAATCCGGCGCAGACGGTGGTGAAAAATGGAATGACATTGCTTTTGATGACAGCCAGATCCGTGTGATCAAAGAGGCTATGAAGCAGGGTAAAAATGTATACGGTATCAATGTAGTGGTACAGGAAAGCTGTATCCTGAAGGCCGCAAGAGCATTCCTGGTATTCAAGGCAGTGGAGGAAAAAGGTGAGATCATCGTATCCATGCCCAGCGCACAGGATGTAGAGGATGAGAAGTTCGACAAGGACTTCACACTGATCGTTCTGTCTGATTACTCTCTGGATGATATTATCAAGTCCGCAGAGAGCGTATCTGAGATCGCACAGGTAACCGGTGCGGTACTGGAACTGGAGAAGACCAAGAATTACCATGCGGAAGAGGAAGCAATCGAACCCGCAGAAGAGAAGAAGGAAGCAGTGGCAGAGGTCAAGGCTGCAGAACAGCCCAAGAAGGAAGAAAAGAAGCCTGTAGCCGCAGCCAAGGCACCGGAAAAGAAACCCGCCAATAAGCCGGTCGTCAACCGTACCGTGCGTGTAGATATTGAAAAACTGGATTCCCTGATGAATCTGGTAAGTGAGCTGATCATTGCCAAGAACTCTCTGGTAGCTGCGTCCAGCAATGACCAGGGCAATAATTCCGCATTCAATGAGCAGATCGAGTATCTGGAAAACGTAACCACGAACCTTCATGAATCTGTAATGAAGGTACGAATGGTACCTATTGAGAGCGTTGTTGTGAAGTTCCCCAGAATGATCCGTGATCTGTCCAAGAAGCTGGACAAGAAGATGGAATTGTATATGAGTGGTGAAGAGACCGAACTGGATCGTACCGTAGTAGACGAGATCGGAGATCCTCTGATGCATCTGCTTCGTAATTCCGCAGACCATGGTCTGGAATCCGCAGAGGTACGTGCACAGCGTGGCAAGCCGGAACAGGGATCTATCTTCCTGGATGCTTATCAGGATGGTAATAACGTAGTCATCGAAGTAAGGGATGATGGTAACGGTATTGATGTAGAAGCCGTTAAGAATAAAGCAATCGAGCGTAATCTGGTAACCACGGAGCAGGCTGCTAATATGTCTGAGAAGGATATTATCAACCTGCTGTTCCAGCCTGGATTCTCTACTTCTGAGAAGGTGACCGACGTTTCCGGCAGAGGTGTAGGTCTGGATGTTGTTAAGTCCAAGATCGAATCCTTAAGCGGTGAAGTGGAAGTGAAATCCAAGTGGGGAGAGGGAAGTACCTGGACCATTCGACTGCCTCTGACCCTTGCAATTATCCAGGCACTGATGGTAGTCGTAGGAGGAGAAAAATATGCGATCTCTCTGGGATCCATCCAGACGATCGAAGATATCTCTCCCAACGATATCAAACTGGTAGAGAACAAAGAAGTGATCAACTTGAGAGGAACCGTGATTCCTCTGATCCGTCTGACTGAGGTACTGGATGTAGAGAGTACCAGATCCCCTGAGGACAACCTGATCGTTGTCATTGTCAAGAAGGGCGATAAGATGGCAGGTCTGGTTATCGACGAACTGATCGGACAGCAGGAGATCGTTATAAAGTCTCTTGGCAAATACATCAAGCAGTGCAAATTCATCAGTGGTGCAACGATCCTTGGTGACGGCGAAGTAGCACTGATCCTGGATGCCAACGCATTACTGTAAGGAGGGAGATGACAGTTATGGAAGAACTTAGCATGAAAGAAACTTTAAAGGCCGGAGACGAGCGTAAAGTTGAGGAGGATTTTTTCCAGTATATTGTGATCCGCCTCGGAGATGAGCAGTACGGTATCGATATCCGATACATTGACAATATTGTAAGAATGCAGCATATCACCAGAGTGCCCAAGGTACCCGCATATTTAAAAGGTGTCATCAATCTGCGTGGTGAGGTTCTGCCGGTCATGAGTCTTCGCGTGAAGATGGGACTGGAGGCAGACGAACTGACCCGTGCTACCAGAATCATCATTCTGAAGCAGGAACAGCAGGGCAGTGTAGGAATCATTGTGGATGAAGTAAGAGAAGTAGTGACTCTGGGAAGCAGTGAGATTGAGAAATTATCACAGAATACCGCTGAGAGCAAAAAGAGCTTTATTACAGGTGTAGGCAAACACAATGGGGAACTGATCTCTCTGTTGGATCTGAATTCCATCACATTGGAGGAAAATGCATAAAGGAGACTGATCCATGGGAGATCTGAGTTTAGAGAAAGTTTCGGAAACATATCTGGACGTTTTAAAAGAAATTGGCAACATTGGAGCGGGCAACGCTATGACAGCACTCTCCCAGATGCTGAACTGTAAGGTAGATATGAAGGTACCGCAGGTAAAGCTTTTGGATTTCAACGAAGTAGGAGCATTGATGGGAGGAGAAGAGCAGGTAATGGTCGGTGTCTTCCTGGGAGTGGAAGGAGATATCACCGGCAGCATGATGTTTCTGGTAGAACAGGGCAGCGCCAAGCATCTTCTCCATAAGATCATGGGAGACATGGTACAGCAGGAAGGGTTCTCCGAGATCGAATTTTCTGCCATGCAGGAGATCGGCAACATTATTACGGGAGCTTACCTGAATTCCCTGTCCATGATGACGAATCTGACCATTATTCCTACCCCACCGTCTCTGACACTGGATATGGCAGGAGCTATTCTCAGTGTTCCAGCCATTGAATTCGGAACATTGGGAGACAAGATTCTGCTGATACAATCTCAGTTTTATGACGAAGTTGAGATCGACGGATATTTTATTCTGGTTCCCGATATTGAATCCTACCCGAAGATTCTGACATCTTTGGGAATACCTATAGCATAGATTCAGAAGCGCAGAAGAAGGGGAGCAGAATGAGCGAGATTATTAAAGTAGGGATGGCGGACCTGAAGACCTGTGTAAGCCCAGATGGAGTGACAACTCTGGGACTGGGCTCCTGCGTGGGAATCGCAATCCGCGACCCGGTGACAAAAATAGGCGGTCTGGCACATATTATGCTGCCGGACAGCACTACGATCCGTAACAGCAGTCAGAACATTGCAAAATTTGCAGATACCGGAATCGATGAACTGGTACGACAGATGGAGAAGTTGGGAGCCAAAAAAGCGAGAATGGTTGCCAAGATTGCTGGCGGAGCTACTATGTTCACGTTTCAGGGGAAAAACGACATGATGCAGGTGGGGGACCGTAACGTGGAGGCTGTGAAGAAGAAACTGAAAGAGATCAGTATTCCTATTTTGGCACAGGATACAGGTAAGAATTACGGAAGAACCGTAACTTTTTATCCGGAGACCGGAGAGTTCCATATTCGTGCGGTAGGAAAGAGTGAGTCCATCATTTAAGGATGGATGACCGGATGGGTAAATTATGAACAGAAAGAATATGCCATTGCTTTTGATGCTGATCGCAGGTGCGTGTACCTGGATCGTAACGCTGGTGAGAAGTTATTCGTTACTGGCAAGTCTTGTGGCACTTTTTACTGTTATGCTGCTGTTTTATTGTCTGGGAAGTGTGATCCGGCTGTTGCTGGACCGGTTCGACAGACAGAATGAAGAGAAGGCAAAACAGGAGCAGGAAGAAAAAGAGAAGGCTTTACAAGAGGAAGAAGCTGCTGGGTCACAGGAGGACACAGCGCAGAAGGGTGTAAGCGATTCGAATGGATGAAGCCGGTAAGAAAAGGTTATTAGAAGAATATGCTGCTAATAAACGACCGGAGACCAGAGAACAGTTGATACTGGAGTATGCTCCGCTAGTCAAGGCAGTAGCGGGACGGCTGAGTATGTATCTGGGCTATAATGTGGATTACGAAGACCTGGTCAGTTACGGGATTTTTGGACTGATTGATGCCATTGACAAGTTCGACTGCCTCAAAGAGGTAAAGTTCGAGACTTATGCCAGTCTGAGGATCCGGGGAGCCATTCTGGACCAGATCCGTAAAATGGACTGGATTCCCCGAACGATAAGACAACGGCAGAAGAAGATCGACGCGGTCATCAAGGAAGTGGAACAGACCACGGGACGCAGTGCAACGGATGAAGACATTGCAGCGGGACTGGGAATTTCTTCAGAGGAATATCTGGACTGGCAGTCCCAGATGAAGATCACCGGCCTGATATCCCTGAACGAGTATATGGATCAGGGAAGTGATGTCTCACAGGATTATAGCAGACATATGACAGCACGTTTTGATGGTCCGGAAGAAAGTGTGGAAAAAGAAGAACTGACCAAGGTTCTGGGAGAAGCACTGGAACTTCTGACGGAAAAGGAAAAGAAAGTAGTTACGCTATATTATTATGAGGATCTGACATTGAAGGAAATCAGTAACATTCTGGAGGTGTCGGAGTCCAGGGTATCCCAGCTACATACCCGTGCTTTACAGAAAATGAAGACAAAAATGGGAGACTACATGGGACTTTTGTAGAACCTCGTTGACCCGTAATGGAATGCGGGATGGGAAGGCAGAGGAAAAGGCGTATGCAGAATGGCTATTTTCAAGTGGTGAGAACACCGGGAGGTTATGGATTACAGATCTTCCAACCCAAGGATGGAGGAGAGGACGTAAGACTGCAGGAGGTAATGGATTATCTGGACAGACAATCCATACCTTATGATCCCATGTCCATTAAAAAGGCGATACTCGCAGAAGAAGACGCGGTCTGCTTTCTGGAACGAAAGGATTGTCCGGAAATCGAGGAATCCTGTCGTATAGAAGTCAGTGAGGACAATTTGCAGGCAATCGTACGGTTCTATCCGGCTTCACAGACCGGGAAACGGGCAACAATGGACAGTGTGATCAAAGATCTCCGGTTCCGGAATATTGTCTATGGAATCCAGATGAGTGTTCTGCAGGATCATTTTATGTCTGACGGAATTTATTGCACCGATCTGGTAGTGGCCCGGGGAAAAGAACCCAGACATGGCACAGACGCCTATATCAAATATTATTTTAATACGGATGTCCATGCACAGCCGACACTGAAAGATGATGGGACGGTGGATTATTTCCATCTGAACATGATCAACCCCTGTAAAAAGGGACAGCTGCTGGCAGAGGTCATTCCGGAGGACGAGGGAGAGTACGGAACTACCGTACAGGGTGCCAAGATCCGGCCCAGACAGGTGAAAAAAGCCCATCTGGAGTTCGGTCATAATATAGAGATTTCCGAAGACCGGAGAAGACTCACTTCCCTGGTAGACGGACATGTTTCCCTGGTAGAGGGAAAGGTGTTTGTATCGGATGTTTACGAAGTGGAAAACGTGGATTTATCTACCGGAAATATTGATTTTGAGGGAAGCGTACAGGTAAATGGCAATGTTTCCTCCAATTTCGTCATCCGGGCAGGCGGCAATGTGATCATAAGCGGTGTCGTGGAAGGTGCCTACATTGAGGCTGGGGGCAATATCATCATTGCCCGCGGAATGAATGGTATGGCAAAGGGTACGCTGAAAGCTGGGGGCAATATTGTGGCAAAATTCCTGGAGAATGCTACAGCCAGTGCCGGAGGCTATGTCAGCACGGAGTCGATCCTGCACAGCAATGTGATAGCGGCAACAGAGATCCAGGTAACCGGCAAGCGAGGATTTATCACCGGCGGTCATGTACGTGCCGGACAGAAGATAGAGGTTAAGACGCTGGGGGCAATGCTGGGAGCGCCGACGGTAGTGGAAGTTGGTGTGGATCCGGAGAAAAAGGCAGAATATATGAAGATGCAGAAGGAAGTCTCCGAGATTGTGAAGAATATCCGCAGTCTGCAGCCGATCCTTGCGAATTTTGCAGAAAAAAAGAGCAAGGGAGTCCGTTTTACACCGGATCAGATCAACTATCTCAGAAACACTGCAGCTTCCATGGAGACACTCAATAAGAGTCTGGAGGAAAAGAACCGGCGTATGCAGGAACTGCAGCTGGAGTTCAATCCGCAGGAGCGGGCCATGGTGCAGGTACGGGGAGAAGTGTACCCGGGTACTACGATCATCATCGGAGATTCTTCCATGCAGGTGAAGAGTACCTATCATTATTGCCGGTTCGAGCGCATTGACGGAGATGTGAAGTCCACACCACTGTAACCGGCAGCAGATTGTTGCAGGAACAGAAAATGGCAGAAAAGAGGAATGTCTTATGTCGTTTGGATCTTTGGAGGTTGCGTCGATCCCGCGAACGCAGGATTACACGACGATGAAGCAGAATGAAGACAATAAGGGTGCATTTCAACAGATGACGCTGGGAGAGCATGCACAGAAACAGAGTGAACAGCGGACCAGAGAAGTGCACAGCAGTGATAATGCAGACTGGTATACGGGGCAGTATGATGCCAAGGAAAAAGGAAAGAATGAGTATGCCGGTAACGGTGGTAAACACCGGAAAAAAGAAAATTCCGAAAAAGATGGTGTGGTGGTGACGAAACAGCATCAGGGATTTGACATTAAGATCTGAGAATACAAAGGAAAAGCAGTATGGGTATATTAGAAGTGGTTCTGCTGATCGCAGGAATCGTAATATTTATAGGAAGTTTTTTATTGCCTTCCGGAAAAGAAAGCGGAATCAATAAAGAAGCAGCAAAAGAAGAGATCAAAGGTCTTATGGAAGAAGAAATGCAGACAGTTCGCAGTCAGATGCAGGATAAAATGGACGAGACCTCGGTAGATGCGCTGGAGAAGGCAGAACGTTCCCTGGAACGTCTGACTAATGAAAAGATCATGGCAGTGAGTGAATATTCCGATACGGTATTGCAGGAGATTCACAAGAACCATGAGGAAGCCATGTTTTTATACGATATGCTGAACAATAAGCATGCCAATATCAAAGATACCGTATCCAAAATGGATAAGGCAGTGAAGGCGGCAGAAGACAAGGCTAAGGTCAAAGCGGAAGAGAACGTGAAGACACAGAAGGAGAATGTGACGGAAGAACAGCTGACAGAAGTACAGGAACCGGCAGAGACGATAGAGCCGTCCGGCTCCCCGGAGATCGGATTCATGGGGGAGACCGCAGAAGAAGGTCAGAACAATAACGAGAAGATTCTGGAAATGCACAGACAGGGCAAATCCACAGTGGCGATTGCCAAGGAACTGGGGCTGGGTGTCGGTGAAGTAAAGCTTGTGATCGACCTGTATAAGGCCTGACAGTAATCGCGTGAATTAAGGACGGAGATATCGATGAAATTAAAATATTATCTGCGAGGTCTCGGAATCGGTATGATCGTGACGGCATTGATCCTGGGAATCAGTTTTTCCAACCGGCAGGATCAGACATCCCAGATCATGACGGATGACCAGATCAGAGAGCGTGCGGCAGAACTTGGAATGGTGGACAGCAGTGAACTGACGCTGGCGGCACTGCAAAACAGTGCAAAACAGCCGACGGAAGGCACACCGGAGGAAACCACGCAGACACAGGAACAGAACAATATAGAAGCGGAACCGGAGACCACGGTTCCCGCAGAGACACAGGCTACGGTGGAACCGGAGACAACCGCAGAGCCGGAAGTAACCGAAGCACCACAGCGGACACAGACCGCCAGCATAACAATCCAGAGAGGCGATGATTCCGGCAGTGTCAGCAGATGGCTCTATGAGGCTGGACTGGTGGAGAATGCAAAGGCATTTGACAATTATTTATGCAACAACGGCTACAGCCGCAGTATCAATCCCGGCACATATGAGATCGCTCCCGGGACTTCCGAAGAGGAAATTGCTAAAATAATCACAGGAAAACATTAAAAACCCCTTGTCATAGGGGTTTTCCTATGTTATAATCGCACTGTTGTGACAAAAAACACGCCTTTCGATTTGACGATGGTGCTCCTGCCAAAATGCAGAGGTCTTCGCCAGAGCTAACCGGGTTCTTAACGCGTCCCGGCAGAAAAGAAATGCGGAAGATTTTAACCAAATGGAGGTAAAGACATGAGCGTTATTTCTATGAAGCAGTTACTTGAAGCAGGTGTTCATTTTGGACATCAGACCAGAAGATGGAACCCTAAGATGGCTCCTTACATCTTCACCGAGAGAAACGGTATCCACATCATCGACCTGCAGAAGTCCGTTGTAAAGGTTGACGAGGCTTACAAGGCAGTATCCGAGATCGCCGCACAGGGTGGCACTATTCTGTTCGTTGGTACCAAGAAGCAGGCACAGGACGCTGTAAAGGTTGAGGCTGAGCGTTGTGGTATGTACTATGTAAACGAGAGATGGTTAGGTGGTATGCTGACCAACTTCAGAACCATCCAGTCCCGTATCGCAAGACTGCATGCAATCGAGACCATGTCTCAGGACGGTACTTTCGATGTACTGCCTAAGAAGGAAGTTATTCAGTTAAAGAAAGAATGGGAGAAGCTGGAGAAGAACCTGGGCGGTATCAAGAACATGACCAGAGTTCCCGACGCTATCTTCGTTGTAGATCCCAAGAAGGAGAGAATCTGCGTACAGGAAGCTCATGCACTGGGCATCACTCTGATTGGTATCGGTGATACCAACTGTGATCCTGAAGAGCTGGATTACATCATCCCCGGTAATGATGACGCTATCAGAGCCGTTAAGCTGATCGTTTCCAAGATGGCTGATGCTGTGATCGAAGCAAAGCAGGGCGAAGCTGTATACAGTGACGCTGACGTTGCTACCGAGGCTGAGGATATCGAAGAGGTTGCAGCTGACGCTGAATAATCCGATTCCATAAGAAAAGCATAGGAACCCAGATTGCGATGCCTGTCATTACGGTCTGGGTTCTTGAGGATAATATATTAATTAAGAAGAGAGGATAAAAAAATGGCAATTACCGCATCTATGGTAAAAGAGCTCCGTGAAATGACCGGCGCTGGTATGATGGATTGTAAGAAGGCTCTGAACGAGACCAATGGAGATATGGACGCAGCTGTTGAGTTCCTGAGAAAGAACGGACAGGCTAAGGCTGAGAAGAAAGCAAGCCGTATCGCAGCAGAAGGTGTTGCTCGTGCAGCTATCTCCGCAGACGGCAAGACCGCTTGCGTAATCGAAGTAAACTCCGAGACCGACTTCGTTGCAAAGAACGAGACCTTTACTTCTTTCGTAGAGGCTGTTAATGCAGCAGCACTTGCTTCCGATTTACAAGGTGGCAAGGATGGCGAAGATATCGAAGCACTGTTAGCAGTTCCTTTCGAAGGCGCAACCGTTAAGGATGCTCTGGTAGAGAAGACTGCTACCATCGGTGAGAAGCTGTCCATTCGCCGTTTCGAGAAGGTAGCCGGAGATGTAGCAGTATCCTACATCCATGGTGGCGGACGTATCGGTGTTATCGTTGCAGCTAACGGCGCATCTGATGACGCAGCAAGAGAAGCACTGACCAACATCGCTATGCAGGTAGCAGCTATGAATCCTACCTACATCAGCAGAAATGATATTTCCGCAGAAGAGCTGGCTAAGTTACAGGAGATCACTGTTGACGCAGCTTTGAACGATCCTGCATCCCTGCCTAAGCCCATTCTGAACAAGCTGATCGACAAGGCTATGAACAGTTCTGCATGGAGCGATGAGGACAAGGCTATCTACGAAGAGAAGAAGAGCAACATGAACTACCTGTTCAACTTTCTGTCCAAAGAAGCTGCAGCTGCTCTGGCTGAGCTGGCTATGGCTGACAAGGACGCTATCGTATCTGACAAGATCTTCAAGGGTCTGGCAGACGGTCGTGTATCCAAGCAGTTGAAGGAGATCTGCCTGTTAGATCAGACCTACGTTAAGGCTGAGGATGGCAAGCAGACCGTAGCTAAGTACCTGGAGAGCGTTAACAAGGCTCTGACCATCGCTAAGGTTGTTCGTTTCGAAGTTGGCGAAGGCATGGAAAAGAAGAACGAAGACTTCGCAGCAGAAGTTGCCGCTCAGATGGGAAACTAATTTATCAATCGCAAGACTGATAAAAAGCGAATTAAATAGCGTATTTAAGCGGTTTCTGGCTATTTTGACAAGTGTTATAAACTACTGTAAAATTTCACAAAATATCGTGCTATTTTGGGTACAGATTGGGTAGGGTATTGGGTAAAGAAATTTACCCAACCTCTTAACGAGGAATTTGCTTGTTGTTTAAAATAGAAAGGGAACGCTGTGAGTGATTGAGGGCATATTGTGTAAGTACAATATGCCCTTAAATTTTTGAGAAAAGTAATGCTAAAGACTAGGAAATGTATTAGAATGAAAAAAATAAACAAATTAGAAGTTATAAGTGGATTTTTGTAAAGTTGTATGATATTATTATTTTACAACAATTTGAAAATTCGTGGATTACTTAGCAAATTAGAAGGAGGTATTTTATATGTTTAAAAAGGCTTTTTGGGTTCCTTATGAGGATAGTACCAATTACCCAACTCTTGCAAAAACTATGGAAGCAATTTCAAAATATTGTGAAGAAAATGGCGAGTCTTATACATTTATTAACGATGACGAAGTGGAGATAAATGGAAAAAGATATGAAATATATCGGGGCTACGAAAATGGTAGTAGGGGGAATTACGGCATAAAATGCAAAGAAAAATAATTTCCAGTTTGTAGCAGACAGTTTTTTGATAGGACTGTCTGCTTTTTCTTCTTAGCCATAATTGATAGTAGTGGTATAGAATGGTTTATATCCATTGTGAAAAGACCATTTAGAGTGGTGCAGATTGATTGTAAGAGTAGTGGGAGTTCCATTGATTTGATTATGTTCTGCTTCAATTAAATTCGTATAGGCTTTTATTGTGTCAAGAAATAAAGAAAACGTAGTGAGGTCAAGGAACAAGGCGTAGCCGATACGCCGTAGGGCAGTCCTTGACGGAACGGACACAGCCAACAGCACCAT